>JADMIO011101861.1_pt1 | contig 118965 bp, 99 predicted proteins | sample 8958161 | NCBI WGS metagenome assembly JADMIO01 (sample SAMN16585339, study PRJNA669376) | soil metagenome | isolation source: Crop rotation soil | place: USA: Cullars Rotation, Alabama | collected 2011 | reverse complement strand
CGCGACTTCAAGTCACGTGAATTCCAAGCTTCGGATCCCACTGTGCTGGAAAGAAATCAAGACCTCCGGCAGCCCGCTGAAATTCTTCCTCGAACCTGTGGCCGCCAGTCTCAATTACTTGAAGACCCGCTCCAAGGCGGATCGCTTTCCAAAGTATCGAACCTTTCACATGACCGGACTTTCCGGGGGAGGGTGGACCACGACGATCTACGCGGCGATCGATCCGACCATCCGATGCAGTTTTCCGGTGGCCGGCACCATTCCCCTGCACCTTCGCTCGAAAGGTTCCGTGGGAGATCGCGAACAATATGAACCCTCCTTTTATGGCATCGCCGGCTATCCCGACTTATATGTGCTGGGCTCCCACGGCTCGGGCCGACGGCAGGTGCAGATTTTGGTTCGCCGGGATGACTGCTGCTTTGGCGAGGCCCAACATGATGCAGCGTCCGGCCTCCCCTATGCGGCGGCGATGCGAGACTATGAACAGCGCGTGAGCTCATCCCTCCAACAACTTAAGAGAGGCAGCTTCCGCCTGGAAATTGATGAGACCGCTCCAAGTCACATGATTTCCCACCACGCCATTCAGGATGTCATCCTACCGGAGCTCCGGCGCTCGCGTTAAGACCATTTCGTGATGTCTGCATGAAATCACCATCGCTTCGCCCCGAGCGCGCTCCCTCGTCTGGATCGAACATCACTCAACCCTTCCCCCGACTCAAAACAGCGGTCACTCTTATCTTGGGGCTGAACTTCGCGCCCCCTCTCCCGGCTGCGACCTTTCATCTCGATTGTGATAACGGATTCGATGGCAACGACGGGCGCAGTCCCGCGACCGCCTGGCGCTCGATCCTCAGGGCGAATCAGGCGATTTACGGGCCCGGCGACATGATTCTGCTCAAGCGCGGGTGTCGTTGGACGGGGGTGGGTTTCAAGGCCAGGGGCCTGGGCAGCGTCGAGGCACCTGTGGTCCTCGCGGATTACGGTGCGCCCGAACTTCCCGCGCCCATCATCGATGGCGTCGGGACGCACGAGCCGGCCGTGCTGTTGCAGAATGTGCAGAACTGGACCGTACGAAACCTGGAGTTGACCCAGCACGGACAAATACCCCAGGCGCTCGATGCCAACAATGAACAGGGGAAAGACGCTGATTCCACATCGGACGAATACATGCGCGCCGTGGTGCATGTCCTCGGTATCGGCAGCCCGGGCGAGGCAAACTGCGGCGAAGGTTGCACCGTTCGCAATATCCGGCTCGAGAATCTCATCGTCCATGGCGGAAGCTGGAACGGAATCTACGCCAGCGCCGGCTACTATCAACTTCGCACCGGCACCTTCGGAACTCTCGATACGCTGGTGATTCAGAACGTCGAGTCCTTCAACCATCACAAAAGCGGAATCGATATTACGAGCACCTACTTCAAGACACCGTCCTATGCGGCAAGCAATATATGGGTGCTGGATTCATATCTCCACGACAACGGCGGCGATGGCGTTATCGTCGGACCCGTTCGCCATGGTGTCTTGGAGGGAAACGTCTGCTCTTTCAATGGCCGGATCCGCAACGCGCGGGTCGGCTGCTGGACGTGGGATTCCACAGACACCGTCATTCAGTTCAATGAGTCTCATCACAACATGACCCCGTTGAACAACAACAGGGCTCGTGATGGCGCCGGTTTCGACCTCGATCTGGGCACGGAGAATGGCATCCTGCAATACAACTGGTCCCACGACAACGAGGGAGAAGGATTCCTCCTCCTCAGTTATCCGGTGGGCTTCGGCTATTCCCGCGGCGAGTCGCACAATGTCCAGATGCGCTATAACCTGAGCGAACGTGACGCCAGGAAACTGGCCGGCGCCATCACCCTCTTCGGTGGTGTTTCTCCGGCCGTCATTTACAACAACACTATTTATTACGAACCCAATCGCCTCGCGGGGTCCGTCATGTTCAACGGCGAAGGAGGCGCGGTGGCCACCTCCATCTACGGTCGATCCGGAAAACCCGATGCGCGCTTTTATAATAACGTCTTTATTACCAATCCCCGGACCAACCCCTCCGCCCTGGCCAATGAGGCGTGGTCCGACGGTGCGGGCACTTTCACTTTTGACAACAATCTCTGGTGGCATTTGGACGGCCCCGTGCGCTTCCAATGGGGCAGCACTGTTGTGGCCGCCTGGACTGGCTGGCAGGCCCGCGGATTTGATGCCAATGGTTTGAACGTTGAGCCACAGATGCCCGGGCCGTGGGGTGGCGGACCGCGTGCCTTCCATCTCGCGGCGTCCTCGCCGGCCATCGACCGCGGACGACCGGTCACCGATGCCCTCCGCGGCATGGGATTCCAGGACGCCTTGGGCACTTCCATCCCGCAAGGCCTCGCCTACGACATCGGTGCTTTCGAACACGGCATCCTGCCTGCGGATCCGGCGGCGGCGCGCTTCTTGAAGGCTTCTCAATTGGTCGAGGGAACCTGGCGGGTGGAATTTCTCGGGGCGCAGGGCCGGAGTTACATCATGGAATCCTCCGGTGACCTGCGTGTTTGGCCCCGAATTGGGCCGGCCCGGGAATTGTCGCCAGGGCGTTATGAATTTCTGGACCACGCGGGCGGTGGTCAGCGCTATTACCGGGCCGCTGTCCGCGGACTGCAGAGCCTGTGACGGACGCGAATGGCTTACCGAGGTCGATTCAGCGATGGCCAGAAAATGTTTGCCAACGTGCGCGGAGCAATGGAGCCTCGCCCCGTAGCATGAACCAGGAATGAATTATGGCACATGTTGTAACCAGCAAATGTTTGGGGTGTAAATTCACCGACTGCGTGGAGGTTTGCCCGGTGGCATGTTTCTACGAATTGGACGGGCAACTCGTCATTCATCCGGAGGATTGCATTGATTGCACCGCCTGCGTGGCGGAATGCCCGGTGGAAGCGATCTATGCCGAGGGCGATGTTCCCAGCCAATACGAGACCAACACTGAATTCAACGCCACGGAAGCGCGACGGGTAAAGGATTCAGGGCAGGACGCCATCGTTAAGAAGAAGGATCCCTTACCGACCGCCGACCAGAGGAAATCCGAACTCGGCTACTGACCTGCCCCCCCTTTGGGGTCAGTCAATGGTATTGTCGTATTCCGAATTCGCCCCTGTCTTCGTCCAAACCTCTGTACTTCGCACTTCATCCAAGATCACAAATATGACAATACCATTGACTGACCCCACCATTACTTGTCATTACCATTGACTGACCCCTTGAAGAGGCTGTGCGCGGGGTTGCTCGCTGCTCGGGTGGAGGGAGGGTATTGGGTGGGGGAGTTGTCCAGCAGCGCGCTCTCCACGGCCACTGCGGTCACCGCGTTGACTCTCGCCGGACTGACGGGTAGTCCCAACTCGGATGCGGATCTCAAGTCTCGGATCGCGGCCGGCCTGGATTGGCTCGCTGCTCACGCCAACCCGGATGGGGGCTGGGGCGATACCGTCCGCAGCCTTAGCAACCTCAGCACCACAACTTTGGTCTGGGCGGCGTTCGGCGTCGTGGGTGGGGAGGCAAAACATCGGCCTGAGATGGAGCGGGGGGAACGCTGGATTGTCCGTGAGGCCGGCAGTCTGGAGCCAGACACTCTCGCCGAGGCGGTTATTGCGCGCTATGGCAAGGACCGCACGTTCTCGGTCCCCATTCTCACGATGTGCGCCCTGGCCGGAAGGCTCGGTCCCGGCCCGGAGGCCTGGCGGCATGTCATTCCGTTGCCGTTTGAATTGGCCGCCTGCCCCCATCAATGGTTTGCGGCTCTCAAACTTCCGGTGGTTAGTTACGCTCTGCCCGCGCTCATCGCCATCGGCCTGGTGCGGCACCATCGATGCCCATCGCGCAATCCCATCGCCCGCCTTCTCCGCATCCTCACGAGAGCCAGAACCCTGAAAATTCTTACGACGATTCAACCGGTCAATGGCGGCTTTCTCGAAGCCACACCGTTGACTAGTTTCGTGGTGATGAGTCTGGCCGGTTGCGGGGAAGGAAACCATCCCGTCGCGCGACGTGGGGTGCTATTTTTATGCCAGGCCCAGCGGGAAGACGGCAGTTGGCCCATCGACACCAATCTCGCCACCTGGCTGACCACCCTGGCCATCGAAGCTCTTCCTGACCGGGAGATGGCCGACGCCGGGTTTACCCGCCCGATTCGCTCCTGGCTTTTGGCTCAACAATATCGGGTTGAACATCCGTACACTCATGCCGCACCCGGAGGCTGGGCTTGGACCGATTTGCCCGGGGGAGTTCCGGACGCCGACGATACCGCCGGGGCGCTGATCGCATTGCGTCGTTTGGGCGCACCGGATGAATCGACGCGGCAGGCGGCGATCGCGGGAACGCGCTGGCTGTTGAGTCTGCAGAACCGGGACGGAGGGATCCCGACGTTTTGTCGCGGGTGGGGCTCACTGCCGTTTGATCGCAGCAGCGCGGATATCACGGCCCACGCCCTTCGGGCCTGGCGGGCCTGGCAGGACGACCTGCCCAGCTGTTGGCAGTTGCCCGTTCGTCGAGCGACCCGGGCCGCTCTCAAATTTCTTTGCCGCTCGCAATGCGGCGATGGCTCCTGGGTTCCGCTCTGGTTTGGCAACCAATCGGGAGCCGGCGAAGAAAATCCGGTCTACGGCACCGCGCGGGTGCTTCAGGCTTTATGCACGATTCACCAAACACCGGAGAATTCCGGGTCCGGAGGAAACGTGGCTGCGGAGCGCGCCCTTCGTTGGCTGCTCGCGGCGCAAGGACCGGAAGGCAGCTGGGGCGCACAGCCCTCTGGGCCATCTTCCGTTGAAGAAACAGCGCTTGCGCTGGATGCCCTGGCCTGGACGCTTTTGACGCCGGGTTTGCTCCAGGTGAAGGACCGCGAACGAGTGACCGCCGCAGTCATTCGCGGCACGAACTGGCTGGTAGAAAAGTCAGCAGACAATAGCCCGTTGGGGCCTGCGCCCATCGGGTTTTATTTTGCCAAGCTGTGGTATTTCGAAAAACTCTACCCGCTTATCTTCACCGTCGGCGCGTTACGGCGAGTCCAGGAGGCGTTGCCTCAACTCAACCGCATCGGCATCACGACATAGAGGAACGGCCCGTTGATTTTCAACACGCCGGGGCTTAGTTCATCGATGAGCTCGATAAAAACTTCGTCATCGGCCAGGGCATTGAGGGGCTCGATGAGATAGCCGGGGTTGAAGGCGATGGCCATTTCCTTGCCCTTATAATTGATGGCAAGACTTTCCCGGGCCTCGCCGACATCCGGGCTGTTGGCGGTGATGGAAAGATTGTTTTTTCCGAAGGCCATCTTGACCGAGTTCTGTTTTTCACTGGTCATGATCTCGGCGCGACGCAAGGCATGGAGCAATTCCTCCCGGCCGAGAGCAACTCGTTCCTTGGTTTCAGCCGGGATGACCTGCCGATAGTTGGGATAATTTCCCTCGATCAATTTCGTGACGACGAGGATGGAATTACCCTTTTCATCCTTGAGGGTAAAGGCCGCCTGATTGTCACTGAATTTGACTTCGACCTCGCCTTTTTCCTGCAGCAAACGATTCAACTCATTCACGGCCTTGGCGGGAACGATGAATTCGCCCTGGCTGTTGGCCGCGAGATCCACTTCTTCATCCGCCAGCGCCAGGCGGCGCCCGTCGGTCGCGACCATGGTCAGCTTATGTTCCTTCAAAGAGATGAAAATGCCATTGAGCACGTATCGGCTTTCGTCGCTGGAGATGGCGAAGGAGGTTTTTTTCAACATGCCCCGGATCTTCTCCTGGGCCAGCACCACTTTCTTGTCCTCCTTAAACTTGGGCATGGGAGGAAATTCCTCGGCGCCCAGACCGCGAATCTTGAAAAAACTCGCGCCAGACCGCAGCGAACAGACGTTTTTGTCATCCACATCCATTTCGATGTCGGACGAGGCTAGTTCCCGGGCGATGCCAAACAGTTTTTTCACCGGTAACGTGACCGTGCCGCTTTTCTTGACTTCGGCGTTGACGGAACAGGTGATGGTGACGTCCAGGTCGGTGGCGGTGAGTTCCAGACGGTTGGCCTCCGCCTTGAGCAGCACGTTGGACAGGATAGGGAGCGTCGTGCGGGTACTGACCACATTTTGAACCGATTGAAGACCTGTCAGCAATTGCTCTTTGGCAATGGTCAAATTCATGAGGGCATTATTATGTATCTCTCTTTGAGATAAAAAGTACTATTATTAAGGGCTGTGAATAATTCAAACAACTGTCGCTGTCAAGGTCACGACAGGGAGTTACGTCGATTTTGCTCAGGGGAAATTTGTGTGACAAAAATCCGACATCCGACGGAACTCGGAGTTGTTCTGCGAAGGCACAACTTGTTCACAGGAGATCAAGAGGGTTATTTGGCAGCTTGTTGAGCCACCCCGCGGGAGAGAGGCCCGGAAAGGTTTCCGCGGAGTATTCATGAGGCCCGCAGCACCCGGGTGATGACATCCGGCAAAACGCGCGTGACGAAATCGACTTCGGCGACGGTGGATTCGCGGCCCAGGGAAAAGCGGATGAGGGAATTGGCCTCCTCTTTGGGAACTCCCATGGCGAGCATGACGTGGGAAGGTTCCAGCGACCCGGCAGAACATGCCGATCCACTCGAGGCACAGATTCCTTCGAGGTCCAAGCCGGCGAGAAGCGAAATGCTCTCGCACCCGCGCGCGGTGAAAGCAACTGTGTTAGCCAGCCGGCCGCTGGGAGCGTTGCGCAGAGTGACCCCCAGGGGTTGCAGAGCAGCGAGGGCGAGTTCCAGGCGATTCGCGAGAAAAACGAGGTTTTCCTTAGGAAATACGGGTGTTTTGACAAATCGATCCGTCGCCTCAGCGAAACCGATGATGGACGCCATGTTCTCCGTCCCGGCCCGTCGTTCGTTCTCATGCCCGCCGCCAAGAAGAATTGGATGAGGCTGCAAGGGCGATCGGATGAAGAGAGCACCAGCGCCTTTCGGTCCGTGGAATTTATGGGAACAAGCTGAAACGAGATCCGCGTTGAATTGATGAATGTCGGTGAAAGGCTCTTTGCCAAACCACTGCACAGCGTCAGTGTGAAAAAAAACCCCCCGACTGCGGCAGAGCGCGCCAATTTCAGCGACCGGTTGGATTGCCCCAGTTTCGTTGTTGGCCGCCATCAGGCTGACGAGGATGGTGTCAGGGCGGAGGGCGTCGGCCAGTAGCGCCGGATCAAAAAAGCCGCAGCGATTAACAGGAAGGATGGTCAGTTGGAAGCCCTCTTTGTTCGCAAGATATTCACAGGCATGGAGGACAGCGTGATGTTCCACAGCGCTGGTGATTATGTGACGTCCGCGGTCGCGTAAGTGCCGGGCCACGCCGAAGATCGCCAGATTATTGCTCTCCGTGCCGCCACTGGTAAAAATGACCTCGCTTGGACGGCAGGACCAAACGGCGGCGACGCGATCGCGAGCCTGGTCGAGCAAGGCACGCGCGCGGCGGCCAACATGGTGGACGCTGGAAGGGTTTCCATAGATGTCGCCGAGATAAGGGAGCATCACTTCGCGCACGCCGGCGTCCAGCGGGGTAGTGGCGTTGTAGTCGAAGTAGATGGTAGGCGCGGGCATGAATTAAAGGCATCAGGACCGTAAGATCCACTCAAGATACTTTCACACGGGTAGGGATAAGAATGCAGTTGCGCCGGAAGTGGCGAGCGTCAGGAAAAGCGATCTTCGGACCAGGGATCCGCCGTGTTGGAATACCCGCGCACCTCCCAAAAGCCAAGGATATCGCGGTCGAGAAAAGTAATATCGCGGATAAACTTCGCACCTTTCCAGGCGTAGCGTTTCGGAATGATAACCCGCGCCGGGCCGCCGTGTTGCTTCGTCAAAGGCTGGCCGTTCCAGGAATGCGCGATCAGCACATCATCATCGAGGCAGACGGCCAGGGGATTATTGGTGGAATAGCCATCATAGCTTTTGAAGAAAACGTGAGTCGCCGCAGGCTTGGGTTTGACCAGATCGACCAGGGTAAAAAAGGCGACCCCGGTGAAGGACATGTCGAACTGGCTCCAAGTGGTGACGCAATGAAAGTCGCTGACATCAGTAAACTGGGGCAGGGCCATGAACTCCGGCCAGCCCAACGTCACCGGATTATCGACCAGGCCATGCACCTTCAATTGCCACTGGTCGATCGGGATTTCCGGCTGAAGGCCGAGGTCGAGCACAGGAAAGTTGTGAACCTGCCTTTGGCCCGGAGGCAGCCGGTTTTCGGAACGGTGCGACGGTTTTTCCTTTCCGGCCATTTTGCGCGCCCACCGTTCCTTGGCTGCGATATAGGCTTCTTTCATGTCGAACTGAGGTTAGCCGGGGTGTTGGGGCGAGTAAAGGCGCGCGCCGGAATGCGAAAGGGGCAGAAAGTGAGATGCGCCCCTTGTCCGGGCCGCGCAAACTTTGAAGAGAACCGGGTGATCTACGTCTCTATTGTCGCCTTTTGATGACGTTGCCCGCCATGAAAACCTCTCCCGATTTCTCCTTTTTCCATTTCTCTGTCTTGCGATGCTCCGTGTGGGGGCTCCTGTTGCTGGCGCCCGGCATGCACGGCGCGGACTGGCCCCAATATCGCGGTCCCAATTTCAATGGCACAACGCCCGAAAAAATCCTGAAGAACTGGCCGGACGCAGGTCCGAGGCAGATCTGGAAGACCCCGTTGAACGCAGGGTTCAGTTCCTTCGCCGTGTCGGGCAACCGCGCCTACACCCTGGTCCTGCGCGACATGGAAGGAGTGAAGAGCGAGGCGTGCGTGGCCCTGGATGCCGACACCGGCAAGGAAGTGTGGATGGCACCCCTGGGCTTTGCCAAGTATGACAATGGCGGTGACTCCGGAGCGCCCGACAACAATGGCGGAGATGGCCCTCGGTCCACGCCGGCGGTCGATGGCAACCGGGTATACGTGATCAGCGCCGGCCTCATCCTTTCCGCTTTCAACACCGCGGATGGCAAGGTGGCCTGGCGCAAGGACTTGGTCAGGGAACATGGCGCCCGGAACATATCCTGGCAAAATGCAGCGTCGCCGGTCATTGAGGGAAATCTGATCTTTGTTTGTGCCGGCGGTGAAGGGCAGTCATTGCTCTGCTTCGACAAACGCACCGGGGCGGTTGTTTGGAAGGGACAAAGTGATAAGATGACCCATGCCACGCCGGTCGTAACGACCATCCTGGGGCATCGCCAGGTGATCTTCTTCACCCAATCGGGCCTCGTCTCCGTCGTGCCCGGCACCGGCACGGTGTTGTGGCGTTATGCGTTTCCATACAAAGTTTCGACCGCAGCATCTCCGGTGGTAGGCGGAGACATCGTTTATTGCTCGGCGGGCTACGGAGTGGGGGCGGCCGCCGTGCGGGTCGCGAAGGAAGGCAGCGGCTTTAAAGTGACGGAGCTTTGGCGCAAGGAAAACAAGCTGGTCAATCACTGGAGTTCATCCGTCTATCACGAGGGCCATCTCTATGGCTTGTTTGGTTTCAAACAATGGGAACGCGTCCCGCTCAAATGCGTGGAATTGGCCACCGGCGAAGAGAAATGGTCCGTGGACGGGTTTGGCCAGGGCGGGATCATCATCGCGGACGGCCATGTGGTCGCGCTGGCCGAAAACGGCGATCTGGTCCTGGTCGAGGCCAATCCCAGTGCTTACAGCGAGAAAGCCCGGACCAAGGCCGTGGCCGGCAAATGCTGGAACAATGTCGCCCTGGCCAACGGCCGCATCTACGCCCGCAGCACAAAGGAAGCGGTCTGCCTCGACGTCTCGGCGCGGACCACGCAGCGGTAGGGAAAAGCGGGCCCAACCGGCCCGGTCGCGCAGCACAGTCTCAAGAAACAGGCCTCAAGGCGCGCTCTTCAGATCAACTCTTTGATTGGCGCCCCTTCCTCCAGAATAAAAACCGGTCGCCCCTGGTGATCCGGGTAGGTCGCGTCCAGGGGCACACCAAGGTGATGATAAATGGTGGCGGCCAAATCTCCGGGGGTGACCGGGCGGCTGGCGATCTCGCCGCCATCCCGCGAGGAGGCGCCGATCACCTGACCATGGCGGAGACGGCCGCCGGCCAGCGCCATCGACATGACGTAAGGCCAGTGGTCACGGCCATCCGTGCTCTCCTGTGTGCCGATGCGCGGTGTGCGTCCGAATTCGCCCATGGCCAGGACCAACACGTCATCCGACAGGCCGCGTTCGGCGAGGTCGGCCACCAAGGTCGTGATGAGATGGTCGAACACCGGCAGCAACGGGCGCAGCCCATTCCAGATCCCGCCGTAAGGCGGGATATTATCGCCATGAGTATCCCAGGTGCCGGAAGCGGAATGATCACTCAAGTCGATGGTGACGAAGCTGACGCCCCGTTCGACCAATCGCCGGGCCAGCAAGGCCTGGCGCGCCCAATCATGCTGGCCGTAACGTTCCAAAACCGCGGCCGGTTCCTTCGCAAGATCGAAAGCTTCCTGCGCCTTGCTTCCCGCCACGATGTCGAAGGCCTGTTGCGAGAAACGGTCCAGGGCATCCATTTGCCCAGTCGCATCGAGGTCAGCCCGAACTTTGTCCAACTGTTGCACCAGCGAGCGTCGCGCGCGCAGTCGATCCATGGTCAAGCCGCCCGGCAGTGCAAAAAGCTTTTGCGCGTTGGTCCCGTTGAACGGATCGAAATGACGCCCGAGATAGCCACCCCAGGCCACGTGCGACCGGTCCTTCATGTTCAACACGACGTAAGGAGGCATGGCCGAATCGTTCGGACCGCGCCACTTCGCGGCGATGCTGCCGATGGCGGGATAAAGATGACCCTTGGTATTCGTGCGCGGCTCGGCGGCGCGATTGGCCGTCTGCATGACCTGGTTCGGCTCGTGATTGCTTTCGCGGCAATCCACCGAGCGAATGAGGGTGAAACGATCGAGCATCGCGGCCATTTTCGGCAGATACTCGCAGATCCGCACGCCGGGAAGCCTGGTGGGGATAACGCCGAACGGCCCGCGGATTTCGGAAGGCATCTCCGGCTTGGGATCCCAGGTGTCGATATGGCTGGGGCCGCCGGTCATCCAGAGGAGGATAACCGCCTTGGACCGCGTCATGGCGCGGCCCGACGTGGCAGAATTCCCGCGCAACTGTAGAAGGCCGGGCAAGGTCAGGCCGGCCAACCCGGCCAGGCTGGCCTTCAGGACCGACCGCCGGCTATAGACCGTCAAGCCCTCGCGTTCGCGCGGGTGCAGCAAGGCGAACGCATGCTTGCGCGCGTGCAGATGCAACGGGTTCGCAGGCATGACTCGATAATTGGCTTGCGGGACAGGAGTGGTCAATCCGCATTTCCGGTCGAAGTGACGGCCCGCCCGGCCTTTCGCGCCTTGACGGTCGTCGGGGGATCCCAAACACTTGGGCGCATTTTTCACCATTATTTATGAAAATACCTTTCCTCATTGTCCTGACCGGTCTCGCTCTAGTCTTCCCCAGCCTGGCTCAGGAACAGGAGAAGAAGCCGGACGATCCCTACTTCGAAAAATTTCAGCCAAAACTGGCCCCGCACCCGACGCATCTGTTGCTCCAGAAGGGGGACAGGCTGGCCATTTGCGGCGATTCCATCACTGAACAAAAGATGTATTCGCGCATCATGGAGACCTACCTGACGGTTTGCGTGCCGCAACTGGACGTGACCGTGCGCCAGTATGGCTGGGGAGGCGAAGTGGCGCCCGGGTTTCTGGCGCGCATGACGAACGATTGCCTGCGCTTCAAGCCGACCGTCGCGACCACCTGCTATGGCATGAACGATCATGGCTATCGCGCCTACGAACAATCGATCGGGGACCGTTATCGAAAATATCAAACCGCCATCGTCGAATCGTTCAAGGCGGCCGGCACGCGTGTCGTGCTTGGATCCCCGGGCTGCGTCAGCCACAAGGCCGAGCCGCTGAACCTGAACCTGTGCGAATTGCGCAACATCGACATCGAGATCGCCCAGGCCGAGGGGGTTGGTTTCGCCGATGTGTTCTGGCCCATGCTGACTGCCGAGCGGGTGGCGCATCGCAATTACGCGACGAATTATTGGATCGGCGGCAAGGATGGCGTTCATCCGGATTGGGCCGGTCACCTGGTCATGGCCTATGCGTTTCTCAAGGGACTCGGGCTGGAGGGCGATATCGGCACGTTCACAGTGGATCTCGACGCCAATACGGCGCAGGCCTCCGCGGGACATGAAGTCGTGTCGGCCAAGGCCGGCGACTTTAAGTTCAAAAGCGTCCGTTATCCTTTTTGCGCCTCCGGGGACGAAAAGAAGGACAGCACCATCCGGTCGGGCATGACGCTCGTGCCGTTCAATGCCGCGTTGAACCGGCTGATGCTTGTGGCCAAAAATGCCAAGGGCAGCCGTTACAAAGTGACCTGGGGCGAAACTTCGAAATCCTATTCCGGGGAGCAGCTGGCCAAAGGAATCAACCTGGCCGACGATTTTGCCATGAATCCTTTCTCCTCCGCCTTTGCCGCCGTGGACGCGGCGGTCACCGCGAAACAGGACTATGAGACCCGCCAAATCAAGGTGATGTTCCATGGACCGGAAGCGAAGCTGGAGATGAAAGCCCTGGCCCAGCTGACTGAACGCGTGCGCGCGCCGCTGGCCTCCGCGATAGAAAAATCGTTCAAGCCGGTGTCCCATACTATCACCATTGCTGCGGAATAAAGAGGCATTCGCACGTCGGATCTGATGTTGTTATGAGGCTGATCGCAGGTTGGGCAATCGTCTGGATGCTGGCAGGGGCCGGGTGGGGCCTGGCCTCCGAGCAGTCCTCGAGCAAAAGCCTCAGCAGCCCGGCGCCGGCCGAACAAACGAACCATTTCGCCCGAGCGCCCTACGTTCAACTCGCCACACCGAACTCCATTGTGGTGGTTTGGCGGACGGAAGGGCCGATGGACCCGGTGGTGCGTTACGGACGGAGCGTGGATCACCTGGACCAAGTCAGCACGGCGGCGGTCACGCGAGTGTCCCTCACCACCAACAAGACGGAGCTGGCCCGGTTGACGAAGGTTCATCCGGAACTTTTCCGACTGCCCAAACTCCACAGCGCTCCCTTTGATCTTTACCAGTATGAAGTCCGCCTCACCGGCCTCTCACCAGACACCCGCTATTACTACGGAGTGTTTGATGGACGCCGGCGCCTGACCGAAGCCGAGGGCAGTTACCATTTTGTCACTCATCCGGTGGTGGGCACGGACCGGCCCGCGCGCATTTGGGTCGTGGGCGACTCCGGCACTCGACGCGAGATTCAATACAATGTGCACAGCGCGATGACCAATTTCGTGGCCCAGGATGGCCGGCCGCTCGACCTTTACCTTCATGTCGGGGACATGGCTTACAACCGCGGGCGCGATGTCGAATTCCAAACGCGGTTTTTCGATGCCTACGAGCCGACCCTCCGCCATACCGTGTGCTGGGCGGCCATGGGAAATCATGAGGGCTTTACCTCGAAAGGGACTAATGGGGTGGGGCCGTACTACGACGCCTATGTGTTGCCGACGCGGGGCGAGGCGGGCGGGCTGGCCTCGGGGACGGAGGCCTATTACTCGTTCGACTATGGCCGCGTCCATTTCATCTGCCTCGATTCGCACGACCTGGATCGCAAACCGACCGGGTTGATGGCGCGCTGGCTGAAGATGGATCTCGAGCGCACCAAGCAGGATTGGATCATCGCCTACTGGCATCATCCGCCCTACACCAAGGGATCCCACGACTCCGATCGCGAAAAGCAGTTGGTGGAGATGCGCACCCATATCATGCCGATCCTCGAGTCGGGGGGGGTGGACCTCGTGCTCACGGGACATTCCCATATTTATGAACGCTCGATGCTGATTGACGGCGCCTATGCCACGCCCACGGTCGCCGAGGGAGTGGTCCTCGACGATCGGGAGGGGGATCCGGCCAAGGACGGGCCCTATCGCAAGAGCGCCGGGTTGACGCCAAACCACGGGGATATCCAGATTGTGGCCGGACATGGCGGGACGACGCTCCGCCGCAAGGGCACCATTCCTTTCATGAGGAAAACCATCGTGGAATGGGGATCCGTCATCATCGATGTCGATGGGGAAACCATGCACGGCACGATGATCAATCAGTTTGCCGAAGAGCGCGATTCGTTCGCCATCGTCAAGCGCGGCGAGGTGCGCCATCAACGCCTTTACAATCCGTGGCAGCCGCAGAATTGGAAGCCGCCGAAGGCTCCCGGGGAGGATCCCGGCCCCGAACCGCCCGAGGATTTTGTGACGGTGATCCCGAAATTCTCCGACTGGACCTACCTGGCCGGGGAAGATCCGGAGGGCAAGTGGACTGAGTTAAAATACGACACCAGCGATTGGAAGTTGGGAGCGGCGCCCTTTGGCTACGAATACAAGGAATCCCGCACGGTGCTGGACGACATGCGGGGCAATTACACCCGCATTTATCTCCGGCACGAATTCGAGATCGAACATGCCGACCATCTCGCGGAAATTGGATTGATGATCAATTTTGACGACGCGTTTATCGCCTACCTGAACGGCCATGAAGTGGCCCGCAAAGGGGTGGGCAAGGGAGCGGGTCGCAAGGCGGAGGAGATCAAGAGCCACGACGCCTTGCGTTACCAATATTTTCCCCTGAAGGAATTCGAGAAATATCTCAAGGACGGCATCAACGTCCTGGCCATCGAAGGCCACAACGCGGGGCTCGACAGTCATGACTTTTTGATGGACCCGTTTCTGGTCATCGAAGATTGAGGCATGGCATCATGTTCGATTTGAGCATCACCATCCTGGGCAGGCGTAGCGCCGGATACATGGCCGCCGTGATGCTGCTCGCATGCCGCAGCTTGGCGCACGAAAGTCCCGAGCACGTGATCGAGCAACTCTCGGCGCGCATGGCGGCGGGAGGGACCAATGCGGAATCGCTTTGGGAACGGGCGACCGAATATCGTTCTGTGGGCCGGCTGTCGTCGGCCGCGCGCGACCTGGCCGAGGCCGGCCGGTTGCGGCCCGATTTTCTTCCCATTCTGGCCGACCTGGCCCTGGTCGAGCAGGCTTTGGGCCGAAGCGCCGAAGCGTTGGCCACCCTGAACCGGGCGTTGGAGCAGGCCCCCGATGAAAACGCCCGGGGCCCCTTCTACATGGCGCGCGCGGAATTATTGGTGGCTCAGGGTGAATGGACAAAGGCCCTGGCGGATTGCGACCGCGCCTTTGCGCTGAGACCCGAGCCTGAAGTCGAGTGGTTTCTGACCCGCGCGCAGATTCAGGCGCGGCTCGGGCGCTTTCCGGAGGCGGCCACGGGGCTGCAACGGGGCTTCGAGCTGACGGGCCATGCGGTTTTGGAGGCCGAATGGATCGAGGCGCTGCTGGATGCCGGACAATACAAACTCGCTTTGGATCGGATCGAACCGCGGCTGGTGGAATCACGCTATCAAAGCGCGTGGCTGCTGCGCCGCGCCCGGGCGCGCTTGGGACTCGGGCAGCCCTCCTCCGCGCGCGGGGACCTGCACGCGGCCATCACCGAGATCACCTCCCGACTTAATCCAGTGCAGGCTGAGCCGACTTTGCTGGCCGAGCGCGGCTTGGCCAACGCGTTACTGGGAGATAAGGAAGCGGCAGGGCAGGATTTGCGGATCGCCAAGGCGAAGGGAGCAGAACCCAGCCTCGTGTATCGCCTGGAAAAAGCCGTGGCCGAACGGGGGCTGGCCAGGGCTGGATCAAGGTAGCCTGACCTTGTTTCAAGCTTGGAGCTTTGTCCCTAAGGGACAGTCGAAAATACCCACCGATTCATTGGTGGGAAATGAGCGGAAAAGCAAGTAGCCCCGAAGGGGCAAAAGAGGCCTTTGGGGTGTGAGGAGGAGTCATCATCGAACGAAAAGGATCCGATCTCGACGACATTCTTTCGTCCCTGACGGGACTCATTTGCCCGTTGTCTCAGCTACCCACCGATAAAATCGGCGGGCTATTTTCGGGTGTCCCTCCGGGACAAAAACTCTGGAACGCCTCCGGCGTTCTGGATCAGCCGGCCTGTGGCAATTTCAGTTCCGGAAGAATCGTCGACAAACGGTCGGCTGCGTTCTTTTCCTCAAATTCCTTGCACCAGCCTTTGATCTCGGTGTCGTTGAAAATCTTGCCGAGAACGCGCCGGAGCAATCCCTTCAAATTCATGTTCTCCAAATCGGCGAGGCAGCGTATGCCCTCCTCCTTGTAGGTTTCCAACAGAATGCGCGCGCGTTCGTCGGCCTGCAATCCCCGGTAAAGCGCTTCGATCTGCGCCGCGGTGACATTGGCCGGAAGTTCGCGGCGCCAGAGGGAAGCGAGCCAATCCTTCTCCGTCCCTTTTGCCTTTTCATGGGCAATGGCCAGCAACAGGCTGGGACGCAGGCCGGTGATGTCGTTGGTCTCGCCCGCCGCGCCGAGGTCGCTGAGGTCATCTCGAATCTGGTACGCGATGCCCAGGGCTTCACTATAATTTTCCACCACCTCCGCCACTTCCTCATGCGCCGCCAGGCCGGCGCAGAGCGCCCCGAGATGAAGAGCCACGGCGAAGGCAGGCGCGGTTTTGCTGCGAAAAATGTCGAGCACCTGCCCGCTCGTGAGCGGTTGGGGCGAACGCGCCCAGCATAGTTCCGCGCCTTGCCCCCGGCACAGGCGGCGCTGGCCCTGGGCGGCGACATGAAGCATTTGGACTTTTTGTTCCGGGGTAACATGGCACGACGCGATCAAGCGGTATCCTTCGCCGATGAGAAGGTCCCCCACGTTCAGCGCCACGGGCACGCCATATTCCTCGTGCAATGTCTTTTCCCCATAACGACAGGCGTCGTTGTCCTCGATGTCATCGTGGATGAGCGAGGCCTTATGGAAACACTCCACCGCCACGGCAATCTTTTTGACCTCGTCGGGGAGCGCGCCGCCCGACTCCTGGCGCAGGGCTTGGAACGATGAGACGGCGAGAAACGGGCGCCATCGTTTCCCGGCGCGCATCAGCCACTGGCGGCCGATGCGTTCGGTCTCGCCCTCGGCCGGGCCCATGATCAGATCGAGCGAGGCCGGCGTGAACCAAAAATCAACCTCTTCGCGCAATGCCCCCAGATCGAGCCGCCGGGTGCGATCATCGCTGGTCAGATGGATGTAGTCCCAGACCCAATCGAGGTCGACCGTGGTATCGATGCAATCGTCCTGCAGCAGTGGGACAGCCACGCCGGGAATGGCAGCGGCTTCCATGTAGGGAAAGGCCCGCTCCAGCACGCTCAGGCAACTGACGCCGACGATGGCTTCGATCTTTCCGGTTTGAATGAGGGACATGACGATGGCTGAACCCTCGGCCACGAGGACGGCATAGCCGAGCTTTTCGGCTTCCGCCTGCAAATCCTGGATCGTGCAGAGGCCGCACTGCTTACAGAGCAGGCCAAATTCGTCGAAAGGCGCCGGGCATTTGCTTTCCACGCGCAGACATTTCGGCAGGAGCAAGAGACGCCGTTCAAAGGGAACGCTCGCCAGGGATTCACGCCACATTTCGTTGTTCAGCAATACCCCGATGTAATCCCGGTAAACGGGATCGCATTTGAGCATTTGCACGAGATCATCGGCATGCCGCTTGAGCTCGTCCGACGGCATCGGCGGGACCGGATTAAACTCGGCGACGTAATGGCGGACGGCCTGGAGGATATGGTTCCGCTCGACGGTGGTTTGCGGGATGTTGTGCTTCGGCGTCCGGAAACGCTGTTGCACGACATGGCGCGGCAGGGCGACGGAATCGAGGTGGCCGGACGGAGGGTTGGAGGTCGGCGGCATACGCATCTTCAGATGGTGCCGCTGGCCATTTAATTCATCAAGCCTCAGGATTTTGGATCGAGGTAGTCTTCCATGCCGGCGCAGGAACAGACGATGTTCCGGTCACCGAAGACGTTGTCGATTCGGCTGACCGGGGGCCAGAATTTGTAGTCGCGCAGGCTGGGCACCGGGAAGGTTGCGGCATGACGGCTGTAGGGGCGGTCCCAGCGATCGCCGGTCGCGACCTCGGCGGTGTGGGGGGCGTTTTTCAGGAGATTGTTGGTCTTGTCGGCCGCACCGGTTTCGACCGCCTGCATCTCGGCATGGATGGAAATCATCGCGTCGCAGAAACGGTCGAGTTCATACAACGATTCGCTTTCGGTTGGCTCCACCATGAGGGTGCCGGCCACCGGCCAGCTGAGGGTAGGCGCGTGGAACGAATAATCCATCAATCGTTTGGCGACGTCTTCGGCCGTACAGGCTTTGAATCCGCGCAAGTCAAGAATGCACTCGTGGGCCACCAGGTCACCGTGGCCTTTGTAGAGAACCGGGAAGTAATTCTCGAGACGGCGGGCGATATAATTGGCATTGAGGATGGCGTATTTGGTGGCGTCGGTGAGGCCATCCGGACCCATTAACCGGATGTACATCCAGGAGATGAGCAGGATGCTGGCGCTGCCCCAGGGGGCAGCGCTGATGGGGCCGATGCCGGTGGTGCCGCCCGTGGTGGCGAGCGGGTGCTTGGGAAGAAACGGAGCCAGGTGTTTCGCCACGCAAATCGGACCCACCCCCGGCCCGCCGCCGCCATGCGGAATGCAAAATGTTTTGTGCAGGTTAAGATGACAGACGTCCGCGCCAATATGGCCAGGGCTGGTCAGGCCGACCTGGGCATTCATGTTGGCCCCGTCCATGTAGACCTGGCCGCCGTGCGCATGGATGATATCGCAAATCTCCCGAATGGTTTCCTCGAAAACACCGTGAGTGCTGGGATAGGTGATCATCAGGCAGGAGAGATCCTCCTTGTGAGCGGCGGCTTTGGCCTTGAGATCGGCGACGTCGATGTTGCCATGGGCGTCGCAGGCGACCGCGATGACCTTCATGCCGGCCATGACCGCGCTGGCGGGATTGGTGCCGTGGGCGCTGGTGGGAATGAGACAGGCCTGGCGATGGCCCTGCTGCCGGCTTTCGTGCCAGGCGCGGATGACCAGCAGGCCGGCGTATTCCCCCTGGGACCCGGCGTTGGGTTGCAACGAGGTGGCGGCGAATCCGGTGATATCCGACAGCCAGGTTTCCAGATCCTTGAAGATGCTTTGATAACCCCTGGCTTGATCGGCGGGAGCGAATGGATGCAACCGCCCGAACTCAGGCCAGGTGACCGGGAACATTTCCGCGGTGGCGTTGAGTTTCATGGTGCAGGAACCGAGCGGGATCATGCTGGCCGTCAGGGAAAGATCGCGCGACTCCAGCTTGCGAATATAGCGCAGCATTTCCGTTTCACTGTGATGCCGATGAAAGACGGGATGGGTGAGAAACGGCGAAGAGCGGGCGTTGGGTCCCGGGGAGGTGGGCTCCGGTTCCGCGGCCAGTTGTTGGAGGATCCCGGCCGGCGCCTTTCCGAAGCTGAAGATTTTGACCAATGTTTCCAGGTCCTCGATGCTGGTGGTTTCGTCGAGTGAGACCCCGACATTCTGCGCATCGAAAATGCGCACGTTGACCTGGTGTTCTTCCGCCAGCTTGATCAGGTCGCGGGTGTGGCGGCTGCCCAGGTTGATTTTGAGCGTGTCAAAAAAGGTCTCGTTGCTGACCTCGACCCCCAGTTTGGCGAGGGTGCGGGCCAGCAGACGGGTCATGCGCTGGATGCGCCGCGCGATCTGGCGCAATCCCTCCGGGCCGTGGTAAACGGCGTACATCCCGGCGAGGACGGCAAGCAACACTTGCGCGGTGCAAATATTGGAAGTGGCCTTCTCGCGGCGAATATGTTGTTCACGCGTTTGCAGGGTGAGCCGCAGGGCGGGGCGGCCCTGGGCATCCTTGCTCACGCCGACCAGGCGGCCGGGCATCTGCCGTTTGAACGCATCACGGGTGGCGAAGAAGGCGGCATGCGGCCCGCCAAAACCGAGCGGAACCCCGAAGCGCTGGGTATTGCCGACGACGACATCGGCGCCGAATTCGCCCGGGGGCGTGAGGAGGGTCAGGGAGAGAAGGTCGGCGGCCACGATGACGAGCGCATTGTTGGCGTGAGCCTTTTCGATGAAGGGGCGGTAGTCGTGAATGGTGCCGTCGGTGGCGGGGTATTGCAGCAGCGCGGCGAAGATCCGGGTCGAGAAATCGAAGGTGTGATGGTTGCCGACGATGAGGGGGAGACCCAGGGCGCGCGCGCGGGTGCGCACCACTTCAATGGTCTGGGGATGGCAGGTTTCGGAGATGAAAAAGGCGTGGGAATGGTCGGCATCCTTGATCCCGTGACACATGGACATGGCTTCGGCGGCGGCGGTGCCCTCGTCGAGCAGGCTGGCGTTGGCGATCTCCATGCCGGTGAGATCGATGATCATTGTCTGGAAATTCAGCAGGGCCTCGAGGCGGCCCTGCGAGATCTCAGCTTGATACGGCGTGTATTGGGTGTACCAGCCCGGGTTTTCAAAAATATTCCGCTGAATGACGCCGGGAGTGATGCAATCGGAATAGCCCATCCCGATGTAGGATCGGAAGACGCGGTTTTGCGCGGCGATGGTGCGGAGCTCGGTGAGCAGGCCATGTTCGCTGCGGGCGGGGGGCGTCTGCAGCGCCCGGGCCAGGCGGATGCCGGGGGGAACGGCGGCATTCATCATCTCGTCGAGGGCAGAGAAACCGCAGACCTTGAGCATCGTCGCGGTCTCGGCGGCATTGGGCCCGATGTGGCGATGGACGAAGCGATCGGTCCAGGCGAAGGGATGCGTGGAGGAGGCTGGATTCGGCGTCGTCATGTTTGAAAGCGTTTTAATTCAATTTCGGGTTATGGGTTCGATTCGGGTTGGAAATCGAATGGGCCAAATTAAGGGTCGCCAAGGGCAAAGCAAGCGGGTTTTGGGGGGTGGAAAAAGCTGAACCCGCCGTCGTCCTTGCGGACGGCGGCGGGTTATGTGCAGCCGAGAGGAAAAGTCAGGCGGCGGCTTTGATTTCCTTGGTGCGCGGCTTTTTCTGCTTGCCGCCTTTGCCGCCTTTTTCGCCGCCGTAGCCGTAATTGCCGTAGTAGTTGTAGGTGTAGTAGCTGTCGTAGTAGTAGCCGTAACGTCCGCGGGAACGCGGGACGAGATTGAGGATGACGCCGGCCAGCGGAGCTTCGGCTTCCTGGAGGATCTGCACGGCGCGCAACACGGAATTGCGGGGAGTGCCGCCGCAGCGCAGGACGAGGCAGAGGGTTTGAATCCGGTTCAGGATGAGAAGCGTGTCGCTGACGGCGTGGATCGGCGCGGAATCGACGATGACGCGGTCGAAGTGGAGCAGGGCCTCGTCGATCAATCCGTCGATCCCCGTCTTGGCCAGCAGTTCGGCCGGGTTGGGCGAATGGCTGCCGGCGGGGATGTAGAAGAAATTCTCCTCGCCGGTGGAGTGAACGACCGTATTGAAATCCTTCTGGCCGGTCAAATAATCGGTGAGACCGAGACCGCGCTGATTATTATTGAGCAACGTTTTTTCGACCATGGGCCGGCGCAGGTCGCAATCGATGATCAAGGTGCGCAGGCCCTGTTGGGCGAGGCTGAGGGCGTGATTGATGGAGCAGAACGTCTTGCCTTCGCTCGGCACGGCGCTGGTGAAGAGAGAGACGCGTCGATCGTCCTTGCGTCCCAGCATGGAGAGCGCGGTGCGCAGGGTGCGGAACGCTTCGGCTTCGCAGGACTCGGCGTCGTCGGCGATGATGAGCTTGCGCTGGTCGGCGACGGTTCCGTTGAATTTGGGGATGGCCGCCAGGACCGGCATCTGCAGGTAATCCTCCGTCTGATCCACCGTCTTGAGGGAGCGATCGAGGGCGTTGAGGAAAAGCGCGGCCATGAATCCACTGGCCAGGCCGGCGAAAAGCCCCAAGAGAATGACCTTAAGCGGCTCGGGTTTAATGGGGATTTCGGGAACGGAGGCGTTCTGGATGATGCGCACCTTGTTGGGCTTAATTTCCTTGGTCAACGAGGTTTCCTTGATGCGGTTCAGCACTGAATCATAGAGCGCGCGGTCCGATTCCACCTCGCGGGCCAGGGTGTTGTAGGTGAGGGATTGGGCGTTGAGATTGATGGCGATGGCTTCCTGGTCGCGCAAGGCGCTTTCGAGGGCGACCTCCGTGCTCTTGGAGCTTTCGTAGACCGAGCGAAGGATGTTGGGGAAATTGCGGACGCTGTTGGTCAAGGCGGCCTTCCATTCCGCGAGCTGGCTGGCCGTTTGGATGTAGCGCGGATGTTTGTCCTTGTAACGCTGGCGAATGGAGGAGAGGTCGGATTCGACGCGGGCGATGTTGGCGCGGATGTCGGCCACGCCGGGGTCGTTGGCCACGGCGGGCAGGAAGAGCAGGGCGGTGGCGTTATTGGAGAGTTGCAGGGCCTGGTTGTAGGCGGTTTCCTGGAGGATGCGCTGCGACTTCGCCTCGGTCACCTTTTGATTCAGCTCCTTGAGCTTTTCGACGACGACGTTCTGGCGTTCCTCCAGCGATACGTTGCCGGTCTGTTCCTTGTAAGCCTGGGCGGCCTGCTCGGATTCAGACAACTTTTGCCGGAGCCGCTTTTCCTCCTGGGTGAGGAAGTCACCGGCCATCTGGCTGACGGAGGAATTCTGCTCGAAATTGGCGCTGAGATATTGTTCGACGAGCGAGTTGCCGAGGAGGGCGGCGAGCTCAGGATTGGTATGCTCGAGCTTGACGTCGATCAGGCGGGTGCCCTTGCGCAGGCGGGCATCGACCATGCGGGAGAGGCGGTTGATCAGTTCCTCGCGGGTGGGGCGGGGTGTTTCCGTCTGGCGGACGAATCGGGGATCATTGGCGAGATTGTTGGTGTCGAACACCCGCTCAATGAGAGCACGGTTCTGGAGCGTTTGCTCGACCGTCTTGAGGAATTCGAGGCTTTGCAGGTCCTCATTCTGCACGCGCTGAATGTTGAGGATTTTTTGCTCCTCCTGCTCGACCTGGAGGACGAGTTTGGCGCCATAAACCTTGGGGGCGCGCACCAGGTAGGCGGCGGTGCCGGCCCCGGCCACCACGAGGCAAAGCGCGATAACCCAGAGGCGCTCGCGCAAAGTGTAGTAGAAGGTGCGGAAATCGATCTGATGCGACGTTTCGGTTTCGCTGTTTCGGGAGGTCTTGGGAGTAGGCATACGATGGCGTAAAAGGGGAACCTAAGATGAAAAGGGGAGGGCGATGGCGGGCCGTGCGCCCGGGCCCGCCGGCGCTGGCCGGAGCGGGCGCGCGACACGAATCCGCTGGGAGAAGTGAGTCATCCGTGACATGCGGCGTTAAATTGGAGGCATCCTTTCCAGAGGCGGCGCTAGAAGGTCCGCTCGTCCACGCTGATGGTGTCGTCCGGGAGGACGTCAAATTGCTTGGTGCCGGGGTCGTTGGTGTTGGCCTTGACGTCGACGGTGAACGTTTTCTTGCCGCCGGCGGTGCGGGTGATGGTGACCTTGCCGGAACGGGCGAGCCGGGTGAAACCGCCCGCCATGCCGATGGCTTGGAGAAGCGTCATCCCCTGTTCATTCGGGAAATCGTAGATGCCCGGTTTGCCCACTTGACCGAGCACGGTAAACCGGCGCTTGGCATATTCGATGACGGTGACCGTCACCTGCGGGTTGACCAGGTAATCCTTGGCGAGCAGCTCGCGGATTTGCGTGGTGGCTTCGTCCACTGTTTTGCCGCCGAGATTGATGGTCCCGAGGAGCGGGAAGGTGGTGCTGCCGTCGCGGCTGATGCGCAGGTCGCTGGTCAGGTCATCCTCTTGATAGACCTTGATGCGAATGGTGTCGTTGGGGGAGATGCGATAGGTCTCGATATCGACTCCGGCGGGCGTTAAGCCGGCGGTGATCGGCGCCGGGGAGAGAGCGGAGGAAGCCGGAGCCGTGGAAGGGACTTGAGCCGAGAGCGGGCTCTGGCTCGCCGCCAGGGCGGCGGCGAGCAGGGCGACGCATTGGGAGAGCAACTTAGGGTTCATTCTGGACGTTTCTTAAAACCGGTAAACCACGTTCAAGCCCACCTGGTTGTTGTTGAAACTGTAGGAGGACGAGGTGGAGCCACTGGAATCGTTGGAGCGATATTGATAAAAGACGCCGACCGTCAATTGTTCGAGCACGCGCCAGTCGACATTAATCATGGTGCGCCAGTAATGGTCCTGGCGATCGGCGACCGAGCCGGCGGTGGTGCTGTAGTAATCGCTGAAGGAATAGCCGCCGCTAATGCCGGCACTGATGCGATCGGTCAAGGCCTGGCGAAGGTTCAGGTCGAAACCGGTGGAGGTATAGCCTTGATTGGACAAAGAGACGGAACTGTGGTCGCTGCGATAAGCGCTGAAGCCGATGGCGGTCTTTTCGACCGGGCGATAGCCCATGGCGATTGAGAAAGTGCCGTTGAGGCGGTTGTCTTGCTGGGTGCCGTTAACTTCTTCGAATTCCTGGAGCTGCCCGCCCGCGCGCGCGGTGAGGTCCACTTTTTCCGTGACGGCGTAGCTGATCCGCGCGAGCAACTGCTGATAAGTGCTGTTGATGCTGGCCCGGTTGTCGTACCAGCCGGCGGTGACGCCCACACCGACTCGGACCTTGGGGGTGGCGAGATAATCGGCAAACGCCTCAACCAGCCATTCGTTGAAGCTGTTGGGGGATCCGCCGCCTTCGGTATTGTGGAAGTTGTTGATGCTTTGCCGCCCGTTCAATTCGGCGGAGGTCTTCGGGCTGATCTCGTATTTGGCCGAGACGAGCGTGGTATAGATGTCGCGTCCCACCAAGGTGCCGACATCAATTTCCGTGTCGAAAAGATGGAGGTAGCCCTGGCTGGCGTTGAAGGTCCAAGGCCCGGTCTTGGCCTGGCCCCCGAAGCTCGCCGCGTGATTCACGGAGTTGAGGTTCGGATTCTGGGTGTAGAAAACGAAACTCGGTGTGTACTCCAGCGTGAGCAAGTTGCCTTCCCGCACCCGATAATCGCCCAGGCCGAGAGTGACGCGGGGCGACACGGAGAGGATGCAATCCGAATCCGGGTTACTATCCGTGGCGTGAATGTTGTCATCATACATCGCGCCCCCGAACAGGCTCAGGTTCACATCCACATTGCCGTACTTCAACGGGCTGGGTGACCATTTGCCATATCCATCGTCCGCCGGATTGCCGGGCAGCATTGGATTGGACGGCGTGGTGGGGTTGGCGGGCGAGGAGGGAGCTTGCGGCAGGGATTCTTCACCTTGGGCGGCGAAGACTCCGTTCAACAGAATGGTGAACCAACACGTGCGTGCCAGCAGCCGTCCCGGCTTATTACGATATGTCTCGGTCATAGTCGTCGAATGTGAAGGCGGGCCGTGTAACCCCGCCGGAGGTTGAATTGAAATGTGGTGGGAAAGGAGCGCCCGCTTAATTTACTTTTTCTTCCCGGACTTGGTCGGAGAGACGACGGCGCCGTCCACGTGAGCCGGGTTGGGTTCGCTCGCGAACGGTCCGAAACCGCGGCCGCCCTTGCCGATGCCGCCCTGGGCCGTGGCCGTTTCGGGCAGTTCCACGTTCAGCACGGAAACTTCGATCCGTCCGCCCGGCGTTTCCTTGAGCATGACATCCACGGTCACGTCTTCACCCACCGTCACGTCATAGATGGACTTCGTTTTGCCGCTCTGCGCGATTTTGGTCGTTTCGCTGATGGGCAGGACATAGGTCTGGCCGTTGATCTGGAGAGTGACGGTGCGGGACGTTCTGTCGACGGCCACCACTTTGCCCGAGAGCTTCTGTTGGGTGGGGGGCATCGGCTTCTTGATCGCGGGTTTGTCCGTGACCTTGTCCGTCGGGGTGTCATCGGCGCGCAACGCGGTGGTCGTTCCTCCGGCCATGCCAGCGAGCAGGCTGAGGACCATCAGTTTCTTGTGGTAGGGAGTCATGGTAATGTTCGAGGTGGCGGTTAGCCTCGACCCACGATTCCACGTCGCGATCGGGACGAACCAATTCAACTTTTTTGTAAATGCAGATTTCACTACAGAAGCTCTAATCGGCATATCCTTGACGGAGATTAGGAGAAAAATAACTGCGGGATATTACGGACAGAGCTTCATCCGTGTCGTCCGCAACCGATTCGGCCTGAAACGCTAAGGTATTCGCCGCCCGCCAACGTCAACCCGGGAGTAACGGCCTGAGTGCCGGCGGACTCAAGAGGACATCAAGAGCGACGGCGGGGAAGAAGGCTGAAGATCCGAGGAGAAAAGGGGTGTCACTTCTCGACTCACGTCGTCCGTCTCGTTGCGATTCCGCCTCTCCTACCTTTCCTACGATCGTTGAGACGGGCGCAAGCCGGGACGATGAGGTTTGCCGTTACCGTTTACCGAGTCTGACACGATGTAGGACTGGAACTCGACCCGCAAATGGGGAGGGATGCGGGCCTTGAAACGGGCAGTATCTCCATCGTAATCGCGTTCAACGACTTGGGCCACGGCATGCAGGCGCGCGACCACGGCGGAGGCTTCGTGCGGGATCTGTAGGTCGACGAACTCTCGAACCGGGCGCAGCATGGCGCCCAGTTCGGCCAGCAGTTCCGGGATTCCCTCGCCGGTCTTGGCCGAAACGCCCACCGCATTGGGAAAACGCTCCTGCCAGCGGCGCAGCAGAATCTTGTCTTCGAAACGGTCAATTTTGTTCAACACCATCAAAGTGGGTTTGCCGGCAGCGCCGATTTCTTCGAGCACCGCATTCACGGCGATGATCTGTTCGTCGGCCTGGGGATGGCTGAGGTCCACCACGTGCACGAGCAGTTCAGCCTGCACCACTTCTTCCAAGGTGGCCTTGAAAGCTTCCACGAGACGATGCGGCAGTTTGCGGATGAAGCCGACCGTATCGGTCAGCAACACGTTTTGATTGGTGGGCAGGCGCAGTCGGCGGGTGGTCGGGTCGAGCGTGGCAAACATCATGTCCTCGGCCAGGGTCGAGGAACCGGTCAGGGCATTGAGCAGGGTGGATTTGCCGGCGTTGGTGTAGCCAACAATCGATGCGAGCGGCCAAAGGCTGCGCTGGCGTCCGGTCCGTTGCGTCTCGCGATGCTGCCGAACCTCCTCGAGTTCACGCGAAATTCGGGCGATGCGATCCTGAACGCGGCGGCGGTCGGTTTCCAGCTGCGTTTCGCCGTCACCTCGCATCCCGATGCCGCCTTTTTGGCGGGACAAATGGCCCCAAAACCGGGTCAGGCGCGGGAGCAGGTGTTGCAGTTGCGCCAGCTCGACCTGCAGCTTGCCTTCGCGAGTGCGGGCGCGTTGGGCAAAAATGTCGAGAATGAGCGACGTGCGATCCAGCACTTTGCACTCGAAGACCGTTTCAAGATTGCGGCTTTGGGCGGGGGAAAGTTCGTCGTCGAAAATAACGGTGTCCACGTTGTGCCGGCGGCATTCAGCGGCGAACTCATCCGCCTTGCCGCTGCCGATGAAGGTGCGCGCGACCGGGCCTTCGAGTCGTTGCGTGCCGTGCCCAATGACGTCGCCGCCGGCCGTGGCGGCCAGCTCCTCGAGTTCGGCCAGCGAATCCTGAATATCCCAGGTCGTCTGCGCCTTGAGTTCCACCCCGACGAGGAAAACACGCTCGGGCGCTCTTCGGGATGTCTCAATCAATGCTTTCACTCGGTGGTAATGACGGTGACGTTGGCGCCAAACCATAGCACAGGTTGGGTGGGGGAGTAGAACATTTGTTCGTGGTACGTGATGCGTGGTGCGTGAGCCTCCGCCCCTCCACGCACCACGCATCACCCACCACGTAGCCAACTCACCTCTTGCCCGCCGTCCTTCCTTTCCCTTTAATCTCAACTCATGGCCAAGATCCTCGTCGTCGATGACGAAATCACGATGGTGCAGATGGTGACCGAGTTGCTGCGGGCCGAGGGTCACGAGGTTCTTCCGTTCAACAACGGCAACGCCGCCCTCGAGGCCATCGAGGAGCATGCACCCGAGCTGGTCATCACGGATCTGAATCTCGACAAGGTCAAGACGCAGGGGCTCGACATCCTGAAAAAAGCCCGGGCCCTCAATCCCCCCGCTGAAGTCATCGTGATCACCGGCTTTGGCTCGATCGAAACGGCGGTGGAGGCGATGAAGCAGGGGGCCTACGATTATTTGCAGAAGCCCTTCAAGCTCGGGGAATTCAAACTGTGTGCCCAACGCGCGCTCTCCTACACCAAGGCCGTCGCCGAGAATCATTATCTCAAGAAGCAGTTGCGGGAAAAATATCAATTCCACCAGATCATCGGTTCTGCTCCGAAAATGCAGGAGGTCTTTCGGATGATCGAGAGGGTGGCGGACACCGAGAGCACTGTGCTGATCCTGGGAGAGAGCGGCACCGGCAAGGAACTGGTCGCGCGCGCGCTCCATTTCAACAGCCGCCGCCAATTCGCGCCGTTCATTCCCATCAATTGCGCGGCGCTCCCGGAAAGCCTGCTCGAGTCCGAACTGTTCGGCCATCGCAAAGGCGCCTTCACCGGCGCGCTGGTCGACAAGAAGGGCCTTTTCCAGGAAGCCGATGGCGGCACCATTTTCCTCGATGAAATAGGGTCGATGCCGGCCATGTTGCAGAGCCGCTTGCTGCGGGTGTTGCAGGATCGCGAAGTGCGCCGGGTCGGGGACAACACCCCGGCCTATGTCAATGTCCGGGTGCTGGCGGCGACCAACGAACCGCTGGAGAAAAAGATCAAAGAGGGCGGATTCCGGGAAGATCTTTACTACCGGCTGAATGTCATCCCGATTCACCTGCCCAGCCTGCGCGAGCGCAAGGATGACATTCCCCTGCTCGTGGCCAACTTTCTCAAGACGCGGCACAGTCCCCGCAATGGACAACCCTTTCAAATCACGCGGGAGGTCATGGAGGCGCTGGTCGCCTTCGATTGGCCCGGCAATGTGCGCGAACTGGAAAATATCATCGAGCGGGCCGCCACGCTCTGCGATGGGAACCTGGTGCAGGCTCAGGATTTACCGCCCGCATTGATGGCATTGATCCCCAAGGGCTCGAGCGGAGCGGAAACGGCGCGCGTGGAGACGGAGGCGCCCGCGATTTATCCACTGCCCAACCAGGGCGAGGCGAAGGCAGCGACGAAATCCGGCGCGCCTTCACCTGCGGCGCTGGAACCGCTCAAGGATTTCATGCGCGAGCAAGAGCTGCTTTATTTGAACCGCACCATGGCGTTCACCGGAGGCGACAAGGAGAAGGCCGCGGAAGTGCTCGGCATCAGCCTGGCCACCCTTTATCGTAAACTGGCGGAAGAGCCCCCGGCTTGAATGGGCTTATGTAGCGGCAGGCGCCCGACGCTACGGTCGTGACGCCCTGTAATTTTTGTTTTCTTTTGGCCTTCGCTTTCTAATATCTGCGCTTGCCTGCGGCCAGACTCCGCGGGAAGAGCCCGGATAACATTGATTTATGCCACTGACTCATACCCGCGAACTTTTCGCCAAAGCCCTCAAAGGCAAATACGCCTTGGGCGCCTTCAACGTGAACAATATGGAGTTGCTCCAGGCCATCGTGGAAGCCTGCGAGGAGGAGAAGGCACCGGTGATGCTCCAGATCTCCAAGGGTGCTCGCCAATACGCCAACCCCGTTTACCTCAAAAAGCTGATCGAAGCCGCGGTCAGCCTCACCAACATTCCCATCGCCATTCATCTCGATCACGGCGACAGCTTCGACCTGTGCAAGGAATGCATCGATGAAGGCTTCACCAGCGTCATGATCGACGCTTCCCACGAATCCTTCGAGAAAAACGTGGAGATTTGCCGGAAAGTCGTCGAATACGCGCACAAACATAATTGCGTTGTCGAAGGCGAGCTCGGAAAGCTTGTTGGCGCCCAGCATGATGATGGCGAGGAAGGCGGCGGTTATTCCAAGGGCGGCTGCTACACTCATCCGCAGGAAGCGGTCAAGTTTGTGCGCGAATCCGGCGTGGACTCGCTGGCTGTCGCCATCGGCAACAGCCATGGCGCCTACAAATTCAAGGGCGAACAACATCTCGACCTTGAACGCTTGAAAGCCATCAAGAAAGCGCTCATGGAAGCGGGCTTGGGCGATTATCCGCTCGTTCTCCACGGCGCTTCGAGTGTGCCCAAGGATTTGGCGGAGGAGATCAACAAGTACGGCGGCAAACTGGGCACCGACACCGCCGGTGTGCCGGAGGCCGACATCGAGATCGCGCGCCGCACCGGTTGCACGAAGGTGAATATCGACACCGACCTGCGCCTGGCCATGACTGCTGCGATCCGCAAAGTCCTTTTCGAAAATCCGAAGGAATTTGATCCCCGCAAGTACCTCGCCCCCGCCCGCACCAAGGTGAAGGAGCTCGTTCGCCACAAGGTGAAAGACGTCCTTTGCTGCGCCGGCCATGCCTTCGACTGAGCGGCCCGGGCGCGCCGGCATCCGAGCGGGCGAGCGCTTTCAGCTTGTAGTTCCGGCTTGAGCCGGCCCGTGAGTGTTTGACCGGCTAAAGCCGGGACAACGGGCCCGGCACCCCCGGTTTACGACATCTTCAACATTCCGGCGATCACCGACGTGGCCTCCGTGATGCCGTAGGGTTTGTTGAGGATGCGCAGGCCGGGCAGTTGGGTCATTTGCGAACGTTCGGCGTCGTCAAGATAACCGGAGGCAAGCAGGCATTGTATTTTCGGCCAGCGCGCGGTGACTGCCTGGATGAGTTGCCAGCCATTCTGGCCGGGCATCGTGTAGTCGGTGAAAAGCAAATCGACGGGCACTGTTTGTTCCGACAAAATCTTCAGCGCCGCTTCCGCGCTGTGCGCGGTTAACACCTCATAGCCGGCCTGTTCCAGGAAGTTGGCGGCAAACTCGAGCACCAGATCGAGATCATCGACCACCAAGAGGCGGCCCGATCCCTTTTTGATCTTTTGCAGGAACTCGGTGTTGCTTTTGGTGACCGGCCCTTGATCCATCGGAAGATAAAGGTGGAAAGTGGTGCCGATCCCCACCTTGCTTTCCACGTCAATAAATCCCCCCGCCTTGGCTACCACGCCATGCACGATGGAGAGACCAAGCCCGGTGCCCTTGCCTTTTTCCTTCGTGGTGAAAAACGGATTGAAAATGCGCGGCAACACCTCCGGAGGGATGCCGGTGCCGGAATCGGTCACGCTGCACCGGGCAAAGACGGTTCCGGGCGCCTTGCGGACCTTCGCCGCCTGGGCGGCCTCCAGTGTCACGCGCGCGGTGGCGATGGTCAGGGTGCCGCCCTCCGGCATGGCATCGTTGCCATTGACGCAGAGATTCAAGAGCGCCTGGGTGGCCCGGGTGGCATCCATCTGGACCTTGATCGGTTCGGGGGCGGGTTGAAGCTTCAGCGTGACCTTGCCGCGGAGGATCCGTTTCGCGAGATCGGCGGTTTCGCTCAACACCTGGTTGAAGTCGAGCACGGCCACCTTTTCCTCCGACGCCCGGCTGAAGGAGAGCAATTGCTGGGAGAGGCCGGAGGCCCGCACCGCAGCCTGTTCCGCTTGATCGAGACGCACGCGCATCGATTCGGCGAGGTTGGGGTCCATCAGCAGCAAGCCGACGTTGCCGCGAATGGCGAGCAGGAGATTGTTGAAGTCATGGGCCACCCCGGCCGCCAGGGCGCCGATGGTCTGCAACTTTTGCGCCTGGACGAGCTGGTTCTGGATGCTGATGAAGGCGGAATTGTCCGTCACTTTGTAGATCAATCCCCGAATCTGCCCTTCGTGATGCCACGGAAAAATGCTCATCGTCCAATGGCGTCCGCTCGAATCCATTCCCTGCAATTCCTGGGGCGTGCCTTCGGCCAGAACGAGGCGAAAGGTTTGTTCCAATTCCGTCCGGCGGGCCCCGTCCGTCACGTATTCCAGCAGGGGCCGTCCCGGCTCGGGCCGGCCGGGCAGTTTCAGCCAGCCATGCTCCGCGGGCAGCTTCTGCCAGCCATCATTGAAATGGGTCAGGCGCAATTTGCCGTCGAGGGTGTAGAGCGCGCCGTCCAGCGAATTGATGATGCTGCGCACCAGGTTGCGCTCGACGGTCAAATCGTCCTGCAACTTCTTCTTGCCGCTGACGTCGCGTTGCAAGGCGACGCCGCCGGTCAACTGGCCGTTCTTGTCGTGGATGGCGGAAAAAGTCATCTCCACGGGATACAACGAACCATCCTGCCGGGCGTTCCAGAGTTCGCCGAACCAATCGGAGCCTCCGGCCACGCATTGGAGATATTGCCTGGTTTTGGCCTCTTCCCCCGGGGCCTGGAAATAATCCACGGAACGGCCCAGGGCCTCCTCGATGGTATAGCCGGTGGCGCTTTCGAAGGCTGGATTGACGAAGGTGATGCGAAAGTGCGCATCGGTCAGGATGACCACGTCGGGCGTGGAATCGATGGCGGCCAGCAACCGTTGCGTATGCGTCTCGAGCCGGAGCCGGCGCGTGGCGTCCTTGATCGCGATGAGCGAACGTCCGTGGTCAAACCGGGTCACCTGCAAGTCGGCCACGAGGCACAAGCCGGTGGGGCAGGAAAGTCCGATGGTGGAAAGCGTCTCGGTCTGGCCGCGATCCCGCTCGAGCAATTCGCGCAGGCGCGCGGATGACACGGAGGCGAGCAGTCCCGCCGCAAACAGATTGGTCTGGCCGGTGAGGCCCAGGAGTTGTTCAGCCCGGCGATTCACCTCGACGATCAACCCTTCCCGTTCGCACACCAGCTGGGCGTCTTCCGATTCGGCGAAAAGATGGCGCCACCAGCCGGTGTCGACGGGCGAGGTCGGCGGCGCTCCCTCTCCCGGGCTTGCGTTGGGCAGAGCAGTCATGACAACTCAGCAGAAAACCAGGAGCGACTGGGCCAGGGGCGTGATGCGGTGATGGTTGTTGAGCTTATCGATGTAGGTGCCGGTGAGACGCTGGCCATCCGGCACAAGCAACATGCCATTGGCGTTGTAAACCCCCCGCGCCAGCACCATGCCGGGCTTCAATTCCTTCAGCGTGACTTCGCGCTGACGCCGCGGCACCGTCGCCTGCGGCAGGCAACGGAGGAACACCTTGACCGCTTCGGGATCGAACGCGGTTCCCTTGCCCTGTTTGATCGCCTCGATGGTGGTGGCGCTGTCCTGCGTGCTTTCCGCGTAGGCCACGGCCACGGCCAGGAGCCGGGCCAGCCAGGGAATCTGTTCCTGGCGCAATTCGTCCGGATACCCCTGCCCATCGTAACGCTCGTGGTGGGCGCGGATGACCGGGCCAACATCCTTGAGATGCTCGGCAAAGTGGGTGAGGTCCTCACCAAGAACCGGGTGCTGTTGCACCACGGCCTTCTCGGCGTCCGAGAGGGTTTTGGGACTGGTTTCCCATTGCTTGATGAGCTGGCGCGGAACGCCCACCAGGCCGATGTCATGGAGCCAGGCGGCGATCTCGAGCGTCTGGCGCTGGGTGGGCGGAAGCTGCAGGCCGTCGGCCATCGCGCGGCAAAGTTCGAAGACCCGCCGGGCCTGGCTGCCGAGCGTCGGATAAAAGGTCTGCATCGTCCGCAGGCAGAGTTCGACGGAGCGTTCGAGATTTTGGTTGAGCGCCGTGTTGAGACGTTCGAGTTCCTTGTTCTGTTCCGCCACCCGCGTGACCTGGTGTTCCAGCTCGTGGTTGACCTTGGTCAGCTTCTGGTTCATCGCGAGCGTAGCGACCTGGAGCATCTCGTTCTTGCAGATGAGATCATAGCGCTGGACGGCGTTCTTCACGGTCGCCAGCAGCTCCTCGCGCAGCCAAGGCTTGACGATGAACCGGTAGATTTCGCCCTTGTTGATCGAATCGATCACGGTGGCCAGATTCAGCACGGCCGTGATGAGGATGCGCGTGCAGTCCGGCTGCAGTTCCTTGACCTGGGCCAGGAATTCCAGGCCGGTGAGCATCGGCATCTGCTGGTCGGTGATGACCACAGAAAAGGCCTGTTCCTTGAGATGCTTCAGCGCTTCCAAGGCGTTGGGCGCCGTGGTGATTTGATACCCTTCGCGCGCGAGGGTGTCGCGCAGGGCGACGAGGACGATTTCCTCGTCATCGACAATCAGGATGGAGTGGAGCTGGTTTTCGGAGTTGGTCATGGGGCCCTCTTGGTGGGCGCGCCCCCGGCCGCGAACGGGGGTGCAGGTGGTTTCGGGGGGTGTTCGGCTTCGGTGAAGTCAGCCTGGGGGAGCCAAATCTGAACCGTCGTTCCCGCGCCCTCCATGGATTGCACCGAGATCGCCCCGCTATGTTTCTCAACAAAAAGCCCGGCATTATAGAGGCCGAGACCGGAGCCTTTGTTGGCGGGTTTGGTGGTGAAAAATGGATCGAAGAGCCGGCCGAGATGACGGGAAGGAATCCCGCAACCATGGTCCTCCACGGAAAGGCAGGCGGCCGGCGTCCGCGGCGGCGTGCCCCGGGCCCCTGGCAACGGCGGCAATTGGGCGTGGGCGGCGGTGCGCAGGACCAGGCAGCCTTGCGGGGGCGTGGCTTCGACGGCGTTGAGAATGAGCCCAATCAACACCTGGCGAAACTCCACGGCATCGAGATAGACCGGTAGCGCCTCGGTCGCCAGTTCGACATTGAGCTGCATCCGGCGTGGAAGAAATTTCCGCGAGAGGTCCGCCAGGTCGGCCGTCAGCTCGTTCAGGTTGTGATAATTGAGATCCCCGGTTTTGCCCTGGTGCAGGTCAATGATGCGGTGGACCAGCTGGCTGGCTTGCCGGGAGCAGGTCTTGATCTGGCCGAGGCCTTCAGTGAAGAGATGCTGGGCGCCCACCTGTTCGAGGAACGATTCACTCAAGGAGTGGATGCCCGCCATGATGTTGCCGAAGTCGTGGGCGAGGCTCATCGTCAGCACCGATAGCGTTTCCTTCCAGGCCGCGCTGGTCAGGCATTGTTCGGCGATGGTCTGCCGTGTCACATCGAGCCAGACCCCTTCGTAACCCAGCAACAGGCCTCCCGGGCTGACCATGGGTTGACGATGCTCCATGACGTAGGTGACCCGGTTGGTTTGCGTGTGACGGATGCGGTAGGTCGAGGTCACCGGCTGGCGCGTGGCCCGCGCCCGGCTGAGGCGGTCCCGCAGATCCTCGACATCCGCGTCGTGAACGAGGTTCCAAAACAGCTGCGGCTTGCTTTGCCAGTCGGCGATGGACACGCCGCTCAGTTCTTCTATCCGGGGGCTGACAAAGCGGAAGGTGAAATCGGCGCGCTGGCTGAAAATGACACCCGGCCAGCGTTCGGTCAGGGAAGTGAGCTGCGCTTCGGCGCGCAACAACCGGACGAACATTTCGCGTTGCGCCGAGGGATGGCGTAGGTGTTCGTCCCAGGCCGCCTCCTCCAGTTCAGCCAGGGGCGGCAGAATGGAATTGAGGCGCACAAAGCGCCCGGCATTGCCGCGAACGAGTTCGAGGCGGAACCAGCGAGCGCCACCGGATGTCGCCGGGAATTTGAGATCGGATTGGGCAAAGCTCTCCTGGCTGCAGCGCAGTGCCTCCAGGATGGGGCCCCATTCCGGGCATCTCTCGGCCAGGAGGGTCCAGAGGGAGCAACCGGGCAATTCTTCCGCGGGCTTTTCGAGCCATTCGGTGAACGACTCATTGACTTTCTGAACCCGTCCGGTGCTGTCGAGCAGGGCAAGGCCTCCTTCCAGCCACGCGCTGAACGGCCCGGCATTCGCCTGGAGCAACGACGCGCCCGGCCCGTCCGACTCCTCGTCAAAACGGGGCGCCGATCCGCCCGGCCCCTTCCCCGATCGGAGGGACGAGGGAGGTGAACCGGCGCTTTGCGCTGGTAGATTCAATGATTCCGACATCGGCTGTCTCTTTCGGACTTATCGGCGGATGGCGAACGGGCTAAAGGGGAAACCTGCAAATGCCGAGAAGGCCCGGTCAGGCTTCCATTTCGCCCGCAACCAACCCCTCCCGACGGGTTTAATTTACGCGGTGAACGGGAGCTGGTTGAAGAAGCGCAATAAGGGTATGGGACGGCGGCCTCTCAAACGGCTGCCTCTCGCGATGCTCGGCCTGGTTGGCGTGCTTTTGGTCCTGGTTTGGTGGCCGCGGATGGATGAGTTGGCGCGATGGAAGGCGGCCATGCGGGCGCGCGGCGACCTCCTGTCGCTGGCGGAACTCGCCCCGCCCTTTCGCCCGGAATGTCTTGAGCAGGAGATGCGCTTCAGCAACGCGATCCGTCGCGGGAATTTCTTTCCCGCCCGCCCGGGCGACATTCCTTTGATGGCCAGGGCCCAGCCCGGTTACGCAAGGGTGGTTGCCCTTCAGGACGAACCTGTGGACCGGGGCGCCCCCTTGTCCTGGGAAGATCTGGCCGAACAGATGGAAGCGAGCGCGGAATCGCTGCGCGAGATCCGTGCTTTGATCGACCAGTGGCCCGAAGGCACCTCGCGCGATTTCAAGGCAGGCCCCGAGGCCGGCTTTCTCTCTCTTATCCAAAAGCGGAGGGCCGCCCAAGTCCTCGTCAACGCCGTCGTGAACGACTTGCACCGTCGGGAGCCGCAAGCGGCCCTGACGAACCTGCAAGCGTTGCTTGGCCTGGCCCGTCTGCATGGGCGCGAAGGGCTGCTGGTGGACCAGATGGTTCGGGTGGCCATTGGCGGACTGGCCGTCGCGGCCACTTGGGAGGCATTGCAGGCGCCGGGGTGGGATGACGCAGCTTTGGCCAGGTTGCAGGGAGACCTCGAACGTTCCGCCATGCTTCCGAACATGCCCCGCACCGTAGCGATGGAGCAGGCGTATGCCATGGCTTCCTACGAGGCGGCGCGAACCAATGTGCGCGGTCCCCAGGCTCTTGTCGGCAGCATCGGGTTGTCCGGCAACGGAAGGTTTGTCCAGGCATTCAACGAGGCTGTTTATACCCCAATATGGCAAAGTGCCTGGTCGCGGGAGGACGAATTGATTTATCTCAAAGCCAGCCACGCTGTCGGCGAGGCCGTCCGTCAGGCCCAGACCAACCGTTCCTTCCAGGCCCTGCGCCAACTGCTGGCGGCGCGCCGGGCCGAGATGGATAATCATCAAGGCAGGTTCGACAAATTCCGCTATCAGGTGGCGGAGGCGGCGCAGGTCAATTGGGAAAAAGCCTGCCTCACCCTGATGCGGACCGAATCGATGCGGGAAATGGCTATCGTCGCCGTCGCACTCAAGCGCCATCAACTGAGGCAGGGCGCCTTGCCGGAAAATCTGGGTTCACTCGAACCCCAATTCCTGCAGCGACCGGCCATTGATTGCATGAATGGGCATTCTTTGCTTTACCAACGCGAGGCCGATGGCGGATTTACCCTTCATTCAGTCGGCGAAAACGGCCAGGATGAACAGGGGCAGGGAGATGATTTGATCTGGCCGAAGCCGGCCCCCGGCCCCGGGCCGTGAACGGCGGTCACTGAAAGCATCGAAAAATTGGCGGTTGCGATTCGGCAATGTCGAGTTACTGTGCCGAGCATGGATTGGCAGGAATTGACAGCGCTCGCCCTCGTCGTCGCGACCGCCCTGGCTTTTCTTTGGAGCCGGTTTCGACCGCGTCGATTCCAATTTAATCATACCCACTGCGGTTGTTCCTCCCCCTCGGGTCCGTCAACGCCCTCCGTCGTTTATCATGCGCGCAAAGGGGAAAGACCGGCTTTTATCGTCCGAAATCAAACAAAGAAGGACGCTTGCAGAATCGAAGAACCTGTTTTAACGTCCCGATATTAGTTATCATGTGCAAGTTGAACTCCTCGCTTAACGTACAGAAGCTTCCCGTAAGCCGGCGGGAAGTGGGTGGTCAGACGCACTGGATTCCCAACACGGATGTGTACGTCACTGAGGACGGCCTCGTGGTGAAGGTCGAGCTGTCCGGGATGCGCCGCGAGGATTTGGAACTGGCTCTTGAAGGGCATCGGCTTTTGATCACCGGCCAAAGGCCCGACGGATGCCGGGTGCCAGGGGTCAAATTCCTGGTGATGGAAATCGATTATGGCTCATTTGAGTGCGTGATCGAAATCCCCAAAGGTTACGATCTCAGCCAAGCCAAAGCCGCTTATCAAAATGGCTTCCTGCGCGTCGATGTCCCCCCGGTCCCCCATCCCCCTACCAAAACCGTTCACGTCCCCGTCTCAGAGTAGAGCCCTCAGGCGGCAAGCCTGCCTTCGGAGATGACAGGTTGGAGCCTGCGCTCCAGGGAGGAGAGTTTCTCGGAGTAAGGCCCCTCCAAAATTGTTCTCGCTTCCGCCCGCAAACAACTCGTAATTTTGCGGAACCAGCGATTCCGTCGAGGCTTCTCACCTTTGGATGGGCTGGACGATGACATCTCCCGATACCGAATTCATTCGCATTCTGGGCGCCACGAGCGACCAGGAAGGGACCGGAGCGCCCGCCCCCAAGCCCGTCCCCAAGGCGCTTCCCTCGGTCTTGCCGGTCCTCGGATTGTCGGACATCGTCATTTTTCCGGGCATGGTCGCCCCCCTGCTCGTGGACACGGCCCAGAGCATCCGGCTGATTGATGATGTGGTGGAGGGGGACCGCCTGCTCGGGCTTGTTCTGCAGCGCAAGCCGGATGTCGAAAACCCGCTTCCTTCCGACCTTTTCGAGTACGGTTGCGGGGCGCGTGTGCTCAAAATGTTGAAGTTCCCGGACAATACCGTCCGGGTCCTGGTGGAAGGGTTGTGGCGCATCCGCCTCCGCGAATACGAGGCGCAGGAGCCGTATCTGCGCTCCAAAGTCGAAGTGCTCAAGGATGTGACGACCGATTCCGTCGAGGTCACCGCCCTGGCCCGCAATGCCCACCGCCAATTTCAGGAGATCATCAAGCTCACGCCCACCCTTCCCGATCAGGTCAAGATTGCCGCGTTGAATACCGAGTCCGGTGGCATGCTCACAGACCTGATCGCCGCCAACCTCAACCTGAGCCTGGACGAACGCCAGAAACTTCTGGAAACCACCGATGTCAAGGAACGGCTGCAGCGCCTGCAACCGTTGCTCAGCCGCGAGCTGGAGGTCCTGAGCCTCAGCTCTAAAATCCAGAATGAAGTCGCCAGCACGATGGCCAAGAGTCAGCGTGATTTTTTCCTCCGCGAACAAATCCGCGCCATCCAGCGTGAATTGGGCGAGGGCGATCCCGTCGCCACGGAGATCACCAGCTTGCGATCCCAGATCGAGAAGGAAAATCTGCCCGAAGATGTCCGCAAGGTGGCGATGAAAGAGGTCGAGCGCCTGTCCCAGATGTCTCCCAGTGTGGCCGAATACACCATCGCCCGCACTTATCTCGACTGGATTCTCGGCCTGCCTTGGAACAAGTCCACGGACGACACCATCGATCTCAAAGCCGCGGAACGGATCCTGGACGAACAACATTTCGGCCTGGAACGGGTCAAGGAACGCCTTCTCGACTTCATCGCGGTCATCAAGCTCAAGAAGGATCTCAAAGGGCCCATTCTTTGCCTGGTCGGCCCGCCCGGGGTCGGCAAGACCTCCCTGGGCAAAAGTCTGGCGGACGCTTTGGGACGAAAGTTCGCCCGCCTCGCCCTCGGCGGCCTGCGGGACGAGGCCGAGATCCGCGGCCATCGCCGCACTTATGTCGGCGCCATGCCTGGGCGCATCATCCAGACGCTGCGCCGGGTGGAGACGCGCAATCCTGTCATCCTTCTCGACGAAATTGACAAGGTCGGTTCGGACTTTCGCGGTGATCCGTCGTCCGCCTTGCTCGAGGTGCTCGACCCGCAGCAGAATCATACCTTCACCGATCATTATCTGGATCTTCCTTTCGACCTTTCCCATGTCCTTTTCATCACCACCGCCAACTGGCTCGATCCGATCCAGGCCGCGTTGCGCGATCGTCTCGAGGTCATCACGCTGCCCAGCTACACCGTGTCGGAAAAACTCCAAATCGGGCGTCGCTATCTCGTCCCCCGCCAGCTGGAGGAACACGGTCTCGATCGCAAACGGGTCAAGTTCCCGGATCCCACCCTGCGCCGGTTGATTAGCGAATACACCCACGAGGCGGGCGTGCGCCAGTTGGAGCGCGAAATCGGTTCCCTGACCCGCAAGGCCGCGCGCAAAATCGTTTCCGGCAACGGAAAATCGGGCCATGCTCCCATCGTCATCGAGCCCACCCAGCTTGTCGAATATCTCGGCCAGCCCCGCTTTCTTTCAGAGAATGCGGAGAAGATCACCGATGCCGGCATTGCCATGGGCCTGGCCTGGACGCCGGTCGGGGGTGAGATCCTGTTCATCGAGGCGACCCGCATGCCCGGGTCCGGGAAGCTGACGCTCACGGGCTCACTGGGCGATGTGATGAAGGAGAGCGCGCAGACGGCCCTGAGCTACTTGCGCAGCCAGGCCAGGGCCTTGCATCTGGACATCGACGATCCCAACAAATACGACCTCCATATCCATGTTCCCGCCGGGGCCACGCCCAAGGATGGGCCCAGCGCGGGTTCAACCATCGCGGTGGCGCTCGCGTCGTTGTTGACCCGCCGCCTTGTCCGATCGGATCTGGCGATGACCGGCGAGATCAGCCTGCGCGGCCGGATCCTGCGCGTCGGCGGCATCAAGGAAAAGGTTCTGGCCGCCGCCCGCTCCGGCCTCAAGCAACTCATTCTTCCCGAAGGCAACAAGAATGACTGGAGCGAAGTTCCGGAAGAAGTGCGGAAGAAAATGAAAGTGCACTTCGTCACGCACGTCTCCGAATTGATCGACCTGGCGCTTCGTCCCAAGTGAGTCATCAATGCGTGTTTCGGCCAGGAAGCGGTGTTATTGGATGTGGGTGAGCAACACCCCCGGGCGTTCGACATCCTCGAGCGAATACAGAAACGGTTCGCACCCCAGCGGGGTGCCAGACATTAGCCGGGTGATGAGCGAGTCCGCGAACGACACCCCCGGTTGCATCGCAAAGCGGCGCGCACCCCAGCGGGGTGCCAGAAGCCGTTCGTTCTGGCAAATCGATCGTTCCGCTCTTGCACCCCTCCAGGGTGGGGGGCATTCAATTTCGTCGTATTCCGGGGGTGTCACTCCGCTTCGCTCCGTTCAACCCCCGGCTAATTTCTGGAACGCCTCCGGCGTTCCGGGGCTTCTATCGGGGATGGCTGGCGCATTCCTGGGCCTGGCCCTGGCCTTGACCGTTAGTGCCGCGGAACCGATCGCGGCCCCCGCTGCGTCGCCACTCACGGTGCCGGACCCGGAACGTGACGGGCAGGAACTCGCCGCCAAACTTCGTGATGCCGTGCCCGAGCGCGCCTCGGAATTCAAAGGGGTTCTTTACATCACCCCCCGGGACGGCCCGGTCACCGAGGTGCCCATCACGTCGATCCTCACTCTCACCTCCACGAATTGGCAGGTGACCTACGACGCGCCAGCGCGCCAATCGTTCCCTGGCGAAACGCTGGTCATCACGCATCAATCCGGCCAGCCCAACCGCTACCAATTCGTCACGGGCGCGGCCCCATCCAATTCGGTCGCCACCGCGAAACCGCTGGCCGGCGAGGAACTAGCCCGACCTTTCGCCGGCTCCGATTTTTGCCTGGCCGATCTGGGACTCGAGTTCTTCCACTGGCCGGTCCAACGCAAGGTCAGGCATGAGATGCGCCGCAGCCGCTCCTGCAACGTCCTCGAGAGCATCAATCCTCACCCGGTCGCCGGCGGCTATGCCCGGGTGCTGAGCTGGATTGACGTCGAAACCGGGGGCATCATCCGCGCGGAGGCGTTCGACCGGATCGACAACAGCAAGTCAGTCAAGGATTTCGAATTGGGTTCCCTCCGGAAAGTCGACGGCCAGCATCAACTGGAAAGCATGAAAATTCGCTCCCGGAAAAACGGCCAGGAAACGGAGTTGAAGTTCGATCTGCAGAAGAAGTAGCCTCGGACCTGAATTGACCTTGAATCAATACGCATCATGACCCCTTCCATTCGCTCCCTCGCCTGGATTTTGGCCCTCATCCTCCCCGCGTTGACCGGCTGCCTGCATCATAACTATTACCCGGACCCGAAGCCGGCCCGGGTCAGTTTTGACAACCTGCGCCTCGAGGAACATCCCAAACCGGTGCAATTGGTCTTCGACGTCTACAACGAGAACGGCCCCTTCCTCGAAGCCACGCACAAACTGGCGCCCAAGGCGCTCGAGGTGGTGACCTTTTCCCGCCTCTTCTCCTCCATCGTCAAAGTCGGTTCCGACAACATGCCTCGATTGCAATTCATCCTGACCGAGCGCGGAATTCCGGAACCAGGAGAAGCCGTCACCCAGCCGATCCCCCCCAACATCTCCTTGGGCCTGCCCGGGACGAGCGGCGGAGTCATCTACACCCTGACCGCCAGCTACCAGACCATGGGGAAGGAACCGGTGAAAAAGGTTTATAACCACGCCGTCCACGTGGCCAGCAGTGGTCCCAAGCCGGAAGGGGTTCGCTCGATGCGCGCCCTCAGCGCGGTCGAGGATATCACCGAACAGATGATTCTCTCCTTCCTCATCGACCTGCAAAAGTCCGACCGGCTCTGATCGCCTGTGGTGTCAGGCGTCCGCCTGGATCTGTTTGGCGGAGCGCCGCGTTTACGCCGCATCAACGTATTGCACGCTGTTGATTTAGGAATGGCCTACCCACGGGCGTCTTTGATCGATGCGGCCTCAAGGCCGCGCTCCTGGCTGAAGCGACGGCGCCTCGCCGGTTCAGGTCTTGGGCCCGCGTTGCCGCAGCCGATCCAGCCCGACCGCCAGGATGATGACCACCCCGATGATGATCTCCTGCGTGAACGTCGGCCAGTTCATCTGGCTGGATCCGTTGCGCAACGTCTGGATCACCACCGCGCCCAGCATTGAGCCGAGGATGCTCCCGCTACCCCCGCTCAGGCTGGCGCCGCCAATGACCACGGCGGCGATGATGTCCAGTTCCAGGCCCACCGCTCCTGAAGGATCGCCTTGGGTCAAGCGGGTCAATTGCATGAGGCCAGCCGCGCCAAAAAACAATCCGGCCAGCGAATAGATCAAAACCTTCTGCCAGGGCACGCGAATGCCGCACAACCGCGCGGTGGCCTCGTTTGAGCCGATGGCGAACACGTGGCGGCCAAAGACCGTTTGCCGCATCACCACTGCCATCATCACCGCCAAGGCGGTCACCATCCAGATGCCCGGCGGAAGCGGAAATAGATGGTCCAAGTCCTCCATCTTCATCAAATCGTTAATGGGCACTTCTGCCGGGTAATTCACCGTTTGATTTTGTCCCACCCACTTGGCCAGCCCGCGGGCGACCCCCATCATGCCCAGGGTGACGATGAACGGCATCATGCGAAATCCGGCGATGAGCGAGCCATTGATCAGGCCCACCACGCCGCCCGCCACGACCGTCGCCAGCACCACGCCTCCGGTCCCCCATCCCCGTTGCAGCAGGGTGGCCCCCACCACGCTCATCAAGGCCACCACCGAACCGACGCTGAGGTCGATGCCTCCGCTGACGATGATCATCGTCATGCCCAGCGCGCCGACGGCAACGATCACCGTTTGGGACAGGACGGTCTTGACGTTGGCGACGCTCACGAACGCTTTCAGCCCTTCGTACGAGCATTGGCCGGCGGCCTGGGACCAACTCGCGCCATCCTTCGCCCGTTGATCGGAAATATCCTTCAAGGCCAGCATCAGGGAGAAAAGAGAGACGACCAGAAGCAGGCCGAAGAAGGGACCCAGCGTGGAGAGCAGCCGGCGTCCGTGCGAGAGAGAGCTCTTCATTCGTCGTTCGCTCCCACCGCCGCGGCGATCACGGCGTGTTCCGTCCATTCGTGCACCGGCCGGACTTCGCTGAGCACTCCCCGGCACATTACACCGAGCGTGTCGCACACGCCCAGAAGCTCGGGGAGGTAAGAACTGACAAAAATCAGCGCCTTGCCCGTCGCCGCCAGCTCGCCCATGAGTTTGTAAATTTGCGCCTTGCTCCCGACATCGATGCCACGGGTCGGCTCGTCCAGCAGCAGGATGCTCGCGTCATGATGCAACAGCCGGCCGATCGCGACCTTCTGTTGGTTGCCCCCCGAAAGCTCGCCCACGGCTTGGCCGGGGCTGCGTCCCCGCACGTCCAGGCGCCGCATCCACTCCGCGGTGCCCTCCCATTGCCGCTTGCGGCTGATAAAGCCGAAGCGCGATAACGGCCCGAAGCGGGTGATGGTCAAATTGTCCGCCAGGTCGCGGTTCAACATCAGCCCTTCCTCCTTGCGATTCTCGCTCAACAGCCCCACGCCGTGAGCCAGGCTGTGCGCCGCCGATCGGCCCCCCGTTACCAATGCCCGTTCGCCTCCGCCGGCCTCTGACGCGGAGGTGGCCGTCCGAGCGCCGGCCCCTCGTGTCACGGTGTCCCTCCCTTTGGCCGGGGCAATGTGCACGGTGCCTCGCGCCAGCCGATCCAACCCGAAACAGGCGCGCAATGTTTCCGTCCGGCCGGTGCCGATCAATCCCGCAATGCCGAGAATCTCCCCCGCCCGCAAGGTCAGGCTGACCGATTGCGGCTTGGTGATGCCGGCCGCCTCTTTCAACTCGAGCACCGGCCGGCCCAGGGCGTGGGGGGTGCGCGGATAAATATCCTTCACTTCGCGGCCCACCATCAGCCGGATGATCTCCGACAAATCCACCTCCTCCATCCGGCCGGTTCCCACACTTTCCCCGTCGCGCAGCACCGTGTAGCGATCGCAAATTCGCTGACATTCCTCAAGGAAATGGCTGATATAAACCACACTGACGCCGCGCTGTCTCAATTTACCGATGACCGCGAACAGGTTTTCGGTGTCCACTTTGGTCAGGCTGCTCGTCGGTTCGTCCATGATGAGCACCTTGGGGTTGCCCACCAGGGCCCGGGCGATCTCGACCACCTGCTTTTCGGCGATCGTGAGTGATTGGACCGGCGCCTCCAGCGGGATGGAATCATGGCGCAGTTCGGCCAGTGCGCGGTGCGCGAGTTCTCGCCGGCGCCCCGGCTGGATCCAGCCGAAGCGGGCCGGCTCCGAGCCGAGCAGGATGTTTTCCTCCACGCTCAAATCCGGCGCCAGGTTCAGTTCCTGGTAGATCATCGCGATGCCGCAGCGACGGGCGTGCAGAGGATTTTCCGGAACGAACGGTTGCCCGTCCAATTCGAGGGAACCGGTGTCCGGCTGGTAGGCGCCGCTGAGCACCTTCATCAGGGTGCTTTTGCCCGCGCCGTTCTCCCCAATCAAGGCGTGCACCTCGCCCGGCGCCACGGCGAAGGAAACTCCGTTCAATGCCCGCGTGGCGCCGAAGGATTTTCGGACGCCGGACATGCGAAGACGCGCAGACATCGGGTTGGGGAAACGTTCAACGGGCGGGCCCGGCGGCGGCCCGGCGGCTCGGGCTCATTTCAAATACTTGTCGAGTGGCGGATGCAGCAGTTCCTTCATGGCCGGCTCCTCCATGTTCTCCGGGGTGACCAGGACGACGCCGGTATCAATTTTCTTCTCGACCTTGCGACCCTGCAGATGTTCCACCATGGTCATCACGCTTTTGTAGCCCATGAAGATCGGGTTTTGCACGACCAGGCCCTGTACGTCGCCGTTTTTGAGATCGAGCACCGACTGGGTGCCGGCGTCGAAGCCCATCATTTTCACCTTGCCGCCAGCCTTGCCGATGTCCTTCAAGGCTTTGGTCATGCCGACGGTCGAATTTTCGTTGGGACAAAAAATACCCTCCACCTCGCGGCCGAAGCGGTTGAGGAGATTTTGCGAGGCCTGGTAACCGGTTTCCCGCGTGGGACCGGCATATTGGTCGGAGGAGATCAGTTTGATCTCCGGGAATTTCGCCTTGAGCGTATCGAGAAAGCCGGCTTCCCGTTCCTCGGTGCTGGCCGAACCGACCGCGTAGCGCAGCAGGATCACCTTGCCTTTTCCTCCCAAAACTTTGCCGAGATGCTGGGCGGCCAGCACGCCTCCCTTGTAATTGTCCGTGGCCACAAAGCTGACATAATTCTCACCTTTCAAGCCCGAATCAAAGATGACCACCGGGATTTTGGCGCGAATGGCATTATTGACCGGCCGCACCAGGGCCTGGGAATCGAGCGGGGCCAGGATGATGCCGTTGACCCGGCGGCTGGTGAAGTTTTCCACCGTTTGAATTTGTTGGTCACGATCGTCCTCCTTGAGCGGCCCTTTCCAAATGACCTCGACCTTGACTCCTTGCGCCGCGAGTTCGTCCCGCGCCTTGAAGGCTCCGGCATTGATCGATTTCCAAAATTCGTGCGTGGTTCCCTTCGGGATCACCGCGACCCGATACGATTCCGCCGCGGCGGCGCTGCGGGACAGAGTACAAAGCACCAGCAGCAAAAGGCAGTAAGGCTTCATTGCTGTGAAACTAAGAATGCCCCGGAGAGTTTTCAATGGGAAAAGGGGCCGGGGAACATTCGACGCCCGACCAAATCCTTGGACAGCCGCCCGGCCGCCATGCTTTCATCGGTGCCTGAATCATTTATGGATGAAACCAATTCGTTGATCGACCAGCGCAAGGCCAGCCTGGCCAAATTGCGGGAGAAGGGCATCGATCCGTTCCGCAACAAGTTCACGCCCACCCTGGGCTGCGGGGAGGCGCGGGCCAAGTATGTCGCCGGCGAATTCAAGGAAGGCCAGCACGTCGAGCTGGCCGGGCGCATCACCGCCCATCGTGACATGGGGAAAAGCCAGTTCATGGATCTCAAGGACACCAGCGGCCGCATCCAGATTTACGCGCAGAAACAAGCCCTGGGCGACGAGGCTTTCGACCATTTCAAACATCTCGACCTGGCGGACTTTATTGGAGTGAAAGGCGAGTTGTTCACCACCAAGGCCGGCGAGCCGAGCGTAAAAATTAACGCGTTCACCATCCTCGCCAAGGCGCTTCGTCCTCCCCCGGCCAAGTGGCACGGGCTCGAGGACACCGAGATCCGGTACCGCCAGCGGTATCTTGACCTCATGGCCAACGACGAGGTCAAACAGACCTTTCTCAAGCGCAGCGCCATCGTGCACGAGATCCGGCAGTTCTTTCACGGACGCGGCTATGTGGAAGTCGAAACACCCGCCATGCAGGGAATTCCAGGCGGCGCGGCGGCGCAGCCATTCAAGACTTTTCACAATGCGCTCGGTTGTGAATTTTATCTGCGCATCGCCCTCGAGCTGTATCACAAGCGATTGCTGGTGGGCGGCATCGACAAGCTGTTTGAGATTGGGAAGAACTTCCGGAATGAAGGCCTCTCACGCCGGCACAACCCCGAATTCACCATGCTCGAGGCCTACTGCGCGTTCGGCGATTACGAATCGATGATGGAAACCGTCGAGGCGTTGATCACCACGGTGGCGCAGAAGGTCCTGGGCACCCTCGTCATTGAGCATGCCGCCGCGAAAGGGAGCACCGGCGACCCGCCGGACGGAACCGGGGAAGCGCGGACCGCCGCGCCTCACAAAGTCATCAACCTGGCGCGCCCGTGGAAACGCGTCCGTTACAAGGATCTGGTGCGCGAAAAGGCCGGGGCCGACTGGTTCGATCTCCCCCCGGCGGAACGTCGCCAGCGCGCGCACGACCTGGGGGCTGAGATTGGCAAGGACTACGAGGATTTCGAAGTTACGGGAGCGGTTTTTGAAAAGCTCATCGAGCCGACCCTGATCCAGCCGACCTTCGTTACTCATCTGCCCAAGGAACTGGTGCCGCTGGCCAAGCTTTCGCCCGACGACCCCACCACGGTGGAGGTCTTCGAGTGTTGCATCAACGGACAGGAGATTGCGCCTGGTTACACCGAACAGAACGACCCGATTGCCCAGCGCAATACCCTTGAACACCAAGCCGGCGGCGAACAACAGAAACTCGATGACGACTTTCTCATCGCGCTGGAGCATGGTATGCCTCCGGCGGGCGGCATCGGCATCGGCATCGATCGCCTCTGCATGATGCTCCTGGGACAAGAGAGCATCCGGGACGTGATCCTCTTTCCGCAGCTCAAACCGAAATAAATTTCATCGCCATGTGACTATAAACCGGAGGCGGGCCTGTAGTTGTGTCCGACCGGGAGGGGGCTAAAATGGCCCGTGGTAACAAACACACAGCTTATGAAAAAAATCGACGCCAACGAACTTTACAAAAACCTCAGTGGCTTCCTTTCGGCCAATGGCATTGAGTTAAAAGAGGGCGCCTACTCCGAACGCATTCGCCAGGGCTGCAATTCCCTGACCGAGGTCATCAACACCACGCAAAGCACCGTGGCCCGCGCGCGCGATACAGTGGACCGGGGTTTTGATCAACTGCGCCAGACGATTCACAACGCCACCGCTCCGCGCTCGGCTCGGGCCGCTGGAACGCCGCCACCGGCCGGTTCTGCCCCGCGCTCCGCGCGCCGCACCGGCCCCACCCGCCCGTCCGCCTCCGCGAAGACTTCCGCAAAATCCCCCCGCACCGCCCGGCGCAAGTAGAGGGAGGGGGGTGAGTGGGGGAGTGGGGAAATGAGGGGGTGAGTAAGTGTGGCTTTCCCGCTCTCCTGCTTTCCCGCTTTCGGCCCCACCTCTCCACCCCCCCCTCCCCCCGCTCTTGTCCCACCCCCCATGGCAGGGTGGTGGCACTATGAAAACTCTCGTGCATGGTCTGAATGAACCTCGTTTTTGGAATTTGATCGCCCGCTTCGGCCGGGCGGAACTGGTCTCGCGCGCCGATGGACGCGTCGAGTTGCGCGGCGGTTCCCCGGCGGATCGCACGGAGGCCCGGGAATGGATCTCGTTGTTCATGCACGACGCGGTGCCGCGCATGGTGGCAGGCAAGTGATGGCGTGGGGGGAGAGAGCCGGAGCGCGGCGTTGACGCCGCTTCAACGCAAGGCTTGGTGTTGGGCCTGCGATTGTTGAGGCTCCAGATCGTCTTTCGGTGCAGCGGACTGAAGGCCGCGCTCCTCGGCGCGCAACGTTTACGCCGCTTCAATGCCCGACGGCCACTTGAAGCGGCCTCAAATACCGCGCCCTTTCTGGCCTACGACACCAGCGCGTTCTTGATCGCGTAATGCGTCAGTTCCGCGTTGTTTTTCATCCCCATCTTTTCCAGCAGCCGCGCGCGGTAGGTGCTGACCGTCTTGACGCTGAGTTTGATTTCGAGGGCGATTTGGGAGACCGCTTTGCCGGAGGCAATCAGGCGCAGGACCTCGTATTCGCGATCGGAAAGCAATTCGTGCGGGGGACGATCCCCCTGGCCGTTGAAATGACTGACAAGATTTTCGGCCTGCTCGGTGGTGATGTAGCGGCCGCCTGAGCAGATTTTGCGGACGGCTTTGACCAGTTCGTCCGGGGCGCTTTCCTTGGGGAGAAAACCGGAGGCGCCCGCTTTGAGGACGCGGGCGGCAAATTGTTCCTGGGCATGCATGCTCAGGATGAGAACAGGCAGGCGCGGGTATTCGGCTTTGACCTCCTTAAGGATATCGAGACCGTTGCGGCCGGGCATGGTGATGTCGAGGACAAGGGCGTCCCAAGTCCCGCCGCGGACTTTTTCCAGCACCTCGTTGCCATCCACCGCTTCGTCGCCCACCTCGATGTCCGGCGTCTCTTCGAGAATTTGCCGAAGTCCGCGGCGCACCACCGAATGGTCATCTGCAATCAGCAAGGTCAACATGTCCGATAGTAGGGGATGGGTTTTGCATTTTGGGTCAACTCAGGCCACGGCCTCCTGCGTCGCCCTCGTCTCGAGGGGAAGCGGCAACGGTACTTCGTTGACGCAGGACCAGTAGTGCCAGATTTGCCGCAGGATTTCGACAAACTCGGAAAACTCGAGCGGTTTGCGGACGCAACTGTTGGCACCGCCTAGGTAACTGGCTGTCAAATCGCGCTCCGTCAGGGAAGAGGTAAGGGCCACGACCGGGAGATGGCGCGTGCGCGGATCGGTGCGAATGCGATCCAGCACTTCCAAACCATTCAATTTGGGAAGCTGCAGATCGAGCAGCACCAGTTGAGGCAACGCGGCCGGGTTGGCCGCGTACTGGCCGGTGCCAAAAAGGTAATCGAGCGCCGCGGCACCATCGCGCGCCACGGCCACCTGCGTCTTGGGATCGATTTGCTGAAAGGCGCGCAGGGTAAAGAGAACGTCCTCGGGATTGTCTTCCACCAAAAGGATGGCCCGGCCCGATGGCTGGTTGCCGGGCCTGCTCTTCAGGCTGTTTTTTCGCTGTTGCATGCTGATTGGTTTCGCCGCCGAAGGATTCGTCTGGCGGGCCTGGACAATGTTGTTCCCCGCCCGGGGCGACCTTTTGCTGCGGTGGTCGCGGGGAGAGTGCGGGACTGGACCGCCTCGCGTCCATTCGTAGTGCTACGGAGAATGCCCGGGTGCCGGGTTGCTCTTCCGCCCCAAAATCGTCAAATATCCGCCGCCGGCTTCCAGGGAATGGAGACGGAAACGGTGGTGCCCTGGCCGGGGACACCGGTGATCTTGAATTCACCGCCCAGGATGCTGGCGCGTTCCTTCATGCCGACCAGTCCAAGGGATTCGGTGTGGCGCATTTCGTGTTCCGTGATGCCGCGGCCGTTGTCCCGCAACTCCAGCCGAAACGTCTCTCTCCTGGCCTCGATGGAGACATCCACCCGCGTGGCCTGGGCGTGGCGGGCGACATTGGTCAAAGTTTCCTGGAAGATGCGGAAGAGGGCGGTGCCGAGTTCCGGGGGAACGACGAGGTCACCTGACAGATTGTGAAAACGGCATTCGATGCCGGTGCGGGCCTGCCATTCGCGGGCCTGCCATTCGATGGCGGGAATGAGGCCCAAATCGTCCAGGACGCCCGGGCGCAATTCGGCCGAAATTTTGCGAACGGTCTTCACCATGTGATCGAGCAGGCCGAACATGGATTGGACCTTGGCCGCGATGGGCGCACGCGCCTCGGTTTCCGGGAAGGCGTTGATGCGTTTGTCGAGCCAGGAGACATCCATCTTGAGCCCGGTCACCATCTGGCCCAGCTCGTCATGAACCTCGCGGGAAATGCGGGTGCGTTCCTCCTCCCGCACGCGCTGCAGGCGCGCGGCCAGGGAACGGAGTTGCTCGCGGGAATGGCGAAGTTCCTCCTCCGCCTTTTTGCGCTCGGTCACATCACGGCTGATGGCCAGGGCGGCGATGACGTTGCCCCCCTGGTCGCGCAGCGGCACCACATGGCTCTCGAGGGAACGCCGTTTTCCCTTAAGGCTGACAATGTCGAAATCGAGCTTGCCGGACCGTCCGCGGCAGGCGTCTTCGATGGCCGACTGAAAGGCCGCGCGACCCTCGGGCGCGGCAATGGGGTAGGCGCAGTGCCCGATCACCTGGCCGGGGGCATCGGCCTCCAGCATGGTGATGCCGGCTGGGTTCATTTCGAGAATGGTGCCCTCCGCGTCGATCAGTTTCACGCACTCCGGTTCGGTCTCGAAGATGGCTCGCAGGCGGTTTTCGCTCCGGGCCAGTTTCTCTTCCGCCTGCCGCCTTCCCGTGATGTCGCGGAAGACCAGCACGGTCCCGATGATGGCGCCATCATTGCGAATTGGCGCGGCGGAACATTCGACCGGGAAGGAGGTGCCATCGGCGGCCAGCAACGTGGTCTGGCGCGGAAAATCGAGAGTGACGCGCGCGTGCCCGGGCCGTTTGACCGGGTGGGCGGTCCCGCCCTCAGCGGTCGGAGCCACCTGGAAGACCTCCTCGAGCGGGCGGCCCTGGGCTTGTTTGAGATTCCAGCCGGTCAGGCTTTCGGCCACCGGATTAAGGAAGGTGATAATGGCGTTTTCGTCGGTGGTGATAACCGCGTCCCCAATGGATTTGATCGCGGCCGAGAACCATCGTTCGATGCGACGAAGCTTGCTCTCGACCTTGTGTTTGCTCAGCGCGAGATCGATGCTCGTCTTGAGATCTTCCGCGCGAAACGGCTTCAGCAAATAGCCAAAGGCGCTGGCCTCCTGCGAACGCCGCACCGTGTTTTCGTCCGACATGCCGGTGAGAAAAACCACCGGAATGTCGAATCGTTCCTGCAACTGCCGGGCCGCCTCCACGCCGTCGATCTTTCCCGGCAGATGGATGTCCATGAGGGCCAGGTCAGGCTGGAGACGTTTGGCTTCCACCAGGGCTTCGTCGCCCGTGCGCACGCTGCCGGCCACCCGATAGCCGACGTTTTGCAGAAACCGGGCAATCAAAGCCGCCACCTGCAACTCATCTTCAACGACGAGAATTCGTTCCTGGGCCATAACGTGATTCATTTCCCGGCTCCGCCGGCTTTAACCCGATCTCTTTTCTCTGCGCTTTCCCATCCAATTCCGCCAGGGCCAGGCGCACGCTCACCAGGTAGGGACGCTCGCCCGCCGTCCAATGACCGTAACTGGTCGTCACGAATGTTCCGTCCGGCAACAATTCCAAGCCGGCGTAACCGCAGTCCCAGGCGTTTTGATTGTCCATCAGCCGCACCCGATACTGCCCTTCCCGCCCCTGGACGATATCGTCGTAGGTCCCCACCCACCCCACCCAGTCTCCCTTGGTCGGGCTCGCCCAGGTCGTGTCGCGGAACGAAAAAAAGATCCGTCCGTCCGGCGCATATTTTGCCACGTGCCGGTCGCCCGTTAGCGCCCCGGGCAATTCCCGCGGCGTCGTCCAACTCGCGCCTTCATCGTTGGAAAAAATCACATGCGAATTGCGCACCCGCCGATTCTCGCGGAGCAATACCGCAAGTTGTTTCCCGTCGGGCGACCGAATCACCCCCGGTTCGCAGAGATGAACCGCGTCACTCTTGTAAACAACTTCAGGAAAGGACCAGCTGCGCCCGCCATCCCGCGAAAATGTTTTGTAGAGAGTCATGGTCGCAGGCTTGGTCGGACGCGGGGCCGCTGCGAAGTAGCGTCCATCATCATGAAACATGGCCAGGTAATTCCCGGCCCCCGTCTTTAACGCCTCCACAAACCCCATCACGACGATGCCGCCCCACTCGCCGGCCGGCCGCAGCGGCGTCCAGGTCGTGCCGTCATCCTCGGAGACCGCCAGCCGCGCTGGATAAAATCCGGACCAGACGATGAGCCTTTTTTTTCCCTCCTTATCCACCACCCGGTGAATCGTGGGCGTTTCCAAACTTGTGGACCAGTTCTCCGGCACCGGCAGCCGATCACTCCAGGTTCGTCCGCCGTCGGTGCTGCGTTTGAGCACGAGCGCTCCCCGGCCGTGGCCTTTCGGATACACCGCCAGCATCGTCCGCCCATCCTCCAGCAGCACCGTCGACGGATGGCCGAGATATTGGCCGGGCTCACGGTCCACGATGCTCTGGAGGTTCGTTTCACCCGCCAAATCCAGCAGCGGAATGGCGTAGCCGCGCGGTGGCAAGGAGTCGGCCTGCGCTTCCCGTTCCAGGACTGCATCAATCTCCGATGGCGGTTCTCCGCCACCCGGATGCGTCAGGATGGAGCGCAATGCGATCGAATTGTGATGCCGCCGCCCGTGGCCAGGAAGAAGTCGCGCCCTGACGTGCCGGCGTCAATGTTGAAGAGCGGCGTGCTGTCGCCGGTAAAAGTGGCATTGGTCAAGGGAAGCCACGAGCCCGCCACTGTTCGGACCCAGCCATGGCCAAAACGCGCGCGGCGTCGCTCGTTCACGCTCTTGCCGTCCCGCCGGAAATCTTCGATGAAGGAATAGTAGCCGCCGAGCGATTTGCCGCCCGTGATGGTTCGGAACGTGGCCAGATGCCTCCATTCCCGGCTCTCATTCATGTAGAACCACGCGGCGAACGAGGTCCTGGTTCCGTTGGTCACCGCCGACACCATGAAGCGATAGGTCTCCCCTTTTTTCCATGGATAATTGAGGAAACTCTGGCCGCCCGTCCCTTCCCCGCCAAATCGCCCCACCCTCACCCCTTCCCCTTGATGCAGCAACTCAACCCGTTTCGCAGGATCGACGCTTGCCGGGTCATCCTGCTGGCCCGGATCCCAGACTGAAAATATCAAAACCTTTTCCCGGCCCGGTCGCAGTTCCTGGAGACCAAAATAGCCGTGATTGAATCCGCAAACGCAAAAATAGGTGGAGGATGTCGATTCCTCCACCGTCACTTCGTTGTAAAAGACCGTCGCGGCGGGCGCTTTGAAGCGCAAATGGACGGAACGCGCGGCGCGGGGCGGTTTCGACGCCGGCGCGTTTTCCAGCTCTGCCGAGGACAAACGCCCGGCCAGCAGGAGCGCGCTTGCAAGAAGGAATCCTGCCTCAACCGCCTTCATTAGGAGCGCGGACGGCCCGTCCGCGCGAACGACCGTGCCGTTGGCCTCGAGTTGGTTGCCCATTTTTAATTCGCGCGGACAGGCTGTCCGCGCTCCTGGCTCGCGCCCGTCATTTTTCTTCCTTGGTGCCGCCCTTCGCATCCTCCTCCACGGGCCCCTTGGCGTTTTTCGCCTCTTCCGCCACTTCGAGAACATCCGCGGCCGGAACCAGCACCAGCATCGACCCCTTCCCCTTGACCGTGCGGGTCGAGGCGATGCCGAGCAGCTTGCCATCGATGGAAAAGGAAGGGCACCCGGCACTGGCGCCCGTGGCTTTCAGGAATTCGCGCGGCTTCTTGGTCACCGTCGTGATCTGGCCGACCGTCACCGAAGGCTGTCGATTCAGCACTTCATCCGTTCGCCCGAGCGTGATCGCTTCCTGGGTCACATCCCCTTTTGCGCTGTTCCGCAGATCGATCGGCTTGAACACCGCTTCCTTCAATTCCTTGCTGCCCGCTTTCGGACGAAGGAAGGCCAAATCCAGGTCCGCGTCCCGCATGACCACCTCTGCGGGCACTTCCGTGCCGTCGGCCAGAATAATCTTCACCTCCTTCAACACCGCGCTGGCCTCGAGTTTCATGAGGCCATTGCGCGTGCGCACTTCGCGGCCGCTTAATTCCTTGGAGGGATCGATCGAGCTCAGGGCCGTCACCGTCAGGCCCGATGCCTCCACCACCGTGCCCAATCCCTCCATCTTTTGTTCGCGGTCCGGGAGATTGATGCCGCCGTCCCGCGCCGATTCGGAATTCACTGTGATCTTGGCCACGGTGGAGAGCCAGACCAACGCCTCCTGCCGTTCCGTGAAGATCCTTTTTGCCGCCGCGGAAGCCCCGGTGTCTTCCGCTGCCAACGGAAGGTTCAGCGTGGCGAGCAGGGAAATCCCAAGTGCCCAGGTGACTTTGCCTTTGTCTCTCATAATGCAGCTCGTTTCATTTTTCTTCCCGCTCACCATTTCGGTTCCAGCTCCAAAAACCCGGTTCGGATGCCGCGTTTGATGAAAAACACCACGGAACGCGGCTTGGCCTGGCTCAGCTTCACCATCAATTGGCGGAGCGCCGGAATGCCGGTGACCTTCTGCCCGTCAATGGACAGAACGAGGTCGCCCGAGGATAACCCTGCCAACGCCGCCCAGCCCGCCCCCTGCACCGCCACGATGCGCACAGCGCTGTCTGTCTCCTCCAGTTTGGCGTCCAGCCGGTCGCGCGCCGATAATTCCCGTGCCGTGAATTCGAACCGGTCCTCCTTGTATTCCTCGAGTTCGGTCGCCGGCTTCGGTTGCCGGGCGAGTTTCGCGGCGAGTTTAATCGGCTGGCCGGACCGCACTCCCTGCAGCTCCGCCTCCCCCGCCACCTTGTATTGCCGGATCAAATTGTCGAACAACTCCTCGTCCGCCGGCGTGCTGGCGGCGATGACCTGGCCATCGAGTTTCAGGAAGACATCACCCACTTTGGCCCCGGCCTTTTCCGCCGGAGAGGCCGGCACCACCTTCGTCACGCGCACCCCTTTTTTACCTTCGAGATCCAGCGCTTCGGCGATATCCCGGGTGAGCACCTGGGTTTCCACGCCGAGCCAGGCCTTGGCGGGGCGCGCCGGTTTGTTCTCGCGCACCTCGGGACCAATGCGCGGCACAGTCACGAGTTCCTCGGTCCCGCGCAGGAAGGTGACCAGCACCGGCTTCGGTTCCTCCAATCCATTGGTCCATTCCCGGGTGAACCGGCGCAAATCCTCGACCCTGGTAATTTGGCGCTCTCCTACGCGGGTGATGATGTCATCCGCCCGCAGGGCTGGCTTGGACTCGGCGCAGGGCCCGCCCGCGCGCACGCTGTCCACCTGGACCCCTTTGCGATCCGGACGCTCGGCTTCGAGCGCGGACATCCGCGTGAAATCCCGCACGGTCAAACCCCAGTTTTCGAGTTCGCCTTCTCGCGCCTGGTTGGGTTCGCGCTCCATGGTGGTGAGCCTCCATTGCATCGGCTTACCGCCGCGCACGCCTTTGAGCGCCACCTTCGCCCCGACCGGCGTGGTCAGGACCAGGCGGTTGAACACCGGGATGTCCTCGGGCGAACGGCTCTCCGGCAATGCCTTGCCGTCGTAATAAGTGACGAAGTCGCCGGCCTGCAAGCCGGCCGCTTTGGCCGGGCTGTCCGGGAGGACATTGGCCACCAGCACGCCCTTGTCGGTGGTCATCTTTTTGAGCAACGGTTGCACTTCCAGTCCAATCCAACTGCGGGCCACCCGGCCCTTGGCAATGAGTTCCTTGGCCACCGCCTGCGCCAAGTTCGACGGAATGGCGCCGCCCAGGCTGCCAATGCCCACTTCGTTCACACCCACGATTTCACCCTTGAGATTCACCAGCGGCCCGCCGCTGTTGCCGGGGAAAATCACCGCATCATGGCCGATCCAGCGCACCAATTCCCCAACTCGCTCGCCATCCAGGTATAATCCTCCCGCGCCTCCCGGAGAGATCATCGCCGTGTTCGCCACGATGCCCTTGGTCACCGATTGGGAAAGCCCGGCGGGACTTCCCATCGCCAGGACCACGTCGCCGACTTTGAGCAGATCCGAGTCGCCAAATTTCGCCACCGGCACTTTGGCCTTGGGATTGCGGCGGCTCCGCAAATCGAGTTTCAGGACCGACAAATCACTTAACGGATCCGTGCCGATCAGTTCCGCATCGACCTCCTCCCGATCCGACAGCCGGCAGACGATGCGCGTCCCGCGTCCCGCCACATGATGGTTGGTTAAAAGAAATCCGTCTTCGGAAATGATCGTGCCGCTGCCGGTGCTCCGCTGCTTTTGCATCCGGCCGTTCCCACCCTCTTCCATCACCACATGGATGCGGACCAGGGCCGGGTAGACGGCGTCCACTGCTTTTTGGATGGCCGCGCGCGCGGCATCTTCATTCAAGCTCGCCGCCCGCCCGCCGGACGCGCTCGCCCACACCAGCGTCAGGGCGATGGCCAGGCCGGAAATCCTTCGCCCCATCGATCTGTGGATAATCATGGCGGGTATGAGTTCATATCCGAAGGCCGTAGTCCAGCCCTTGAAAACTCCCTCTCCCCCGCTGCGAGCGCGTATTTGTTTAGCGGAGCGCGGCGTTTACGCCGCATCAACGCATCGCACGCTGTTGATTTGGGAGGAGCTGACACCCGTGGGCGCCCCTGGTCGATGCGGCCTCAAGGCCGCGCTCCTAACGCTAAATGCGTCGCGCCATTCGGCCGGCGAGCCGTTGCAAGGCCGGCGAACGATCGCCCTGGCCAAGCCGGACTTCCAGCAGGCAAAAGCTCCCGGTATGCCCCCTCGCCTCGCGCAAGGCGTTTTCGAGTTGCTCCTCCGTTTCCACGATGAACCCCCGACCCGCGCCGAGCACTTCCGGGATGCGATGGAATTGCCATGGCCAAAGATCATTGTATGGCCCGTCCTGCATCTGACGTTCAGTGCCGTAACCCGAATTGTTCAGGACGATGACAATGGGATTGAGTCCCGTCCGCGCCGCCGTGGCCAGTTCCATGCCGGTCATCTGGAAGGCGCCATCCCCGACCAGCACCAGGGGACGCAGTTTGGGGTTGGCCAATTGCGCTCCAATGGCCGCCGGCACCGCGAACCCCATCGAGGTGTAGTAAGCCGGGCTCAGGAACTCCGTGCGTTGTCGGATAAACAAGTCCGCCGCCCCGAAAAGGGAGTCGCCCACATCCGCCACCACCACCGTGTGATCATCCAGAAAGCTGTTCAAACACTCGAACAGGCGCCGCACCGTCACGCGGTGCGGCCCGCGGCGCGGACGAAACGGCGCTGGAGGTTGCGGCGAGGGAAGGCGGTGAAGCGGGCGCCGGCGCCAGCGGGCCTGGGCCAGGCCGTGCAGGAAATCCTTGAAACGCACCTCCTCGTAATTGTGATAGCGAATGGAAAGTTTTTCGCTCGTGGCATAGATCGACCGGCCGGGATCCAGGCGCGCCGTGAAAATTCCCAGGTTGATGTCGGTCATGAACACACCCAGCAGGATCAGGCAATCGCTTGATTCCACATAACGCCGCACCGCTTCCCGGCCCATCGCTCCTTCATACACCCCCAGGTAAAACGGGTGATTCTCCGCGATGACCGATTTGCCCAGGATGGTCGCCGCCACCGGGATGTGGGTCTTCTCCACCAGTTTCAACAGCGTTTCCTGCAAGCCGAAGCGGTGCACCTCCACATCCGCCAAAATGACCGGCTTGCGCGCGCTCTGGATCATATCGACCGCCTCGCCCAGCGCAGCCTGCAAGGCGTGCCGCGCGCTGGTCTCGTGGATCTCGCGCGGACGATGGATCGGGTTGCCCGGGGCATCAACGAGGTCACGGGGCAGTTCGATGTAGACTGGGCGTTTGTAGCGCAGCGCGGCATGCAGGACACGATCGATCTCTTGAAAGGCGGTTTGGGGATCATTCAACACGGTCGAGGCCACAGTCAGTTGTTGGAAGACCCTGGCCTGCGTGTCGAAATCGCGGACCTTATGGTGAAGCAGCGGATTTCTTTCGCGCTCCCGCATCCCCGGGGCGCCGCTGATGATGACCACCGGCGATTTTTCCGCGAACGCTTCGGCCGTGGTATTGGCCACCTTCAATCCGCCGACACAATAAGTGACGCAGACCGCGCCGAGTCCATGCACCCGGGCGTAGGCATCGGCCGCGAATCCCGCTCCCTGCTCGTCGCAGGTATTGACGAGGCGCAACGAACTCCTTTGCAGTTGATCGTAAAAGCTGAGGACATAATCGCCCGGGATGCCAAACACATGACGCACCCCATGCGCATGAAGGCGCGCGATCAAATATTGCCCCACGGTTGTTGCGGCTTTCATCGGACGCAACCTAACACCGCGCTCCCAACCCTCACAAGAGTGTGACAACTCCCACCGCACTGCGCCAAGCTGTCCCAAAAAACCCGCCCAGTTGTGCAGGAATCCGTTTCAAAATAGATGACTAACTAACTGATCGATAGACGATTACGTTTTTTGATCAACCATGGCACCTCGGTTGCTGAATGGATCGCATACTTTACTAATTTCAGAATCAATTTTATGGCAAAAGTACTCGGCATCGATTTAGGAACGACCAACTCTTGCATGTCGGTCATGGAAGGGGGCGAACCCGTGGTTTTGGAAAACTCCGAAGGCAGGCGGACTACGCCGTCGGTTGTTGCCTTCACCAAAAGCGGCGAACGAATTGTCGGCGACGCCGCCAAGCGTCAGGCCGTCACCAATCCCCGCAACACGGTTTATTCGATCAAACGCTTCATGGGTCGCAAGTTCGATGAGATCCAGGAAGAGACAAAACGCGTGCCCTATAAGGTCGTCAAAGCCGCCAATGGCGACGCGCATGTGGAAGTGGAAGTGGACGGCAAGGGCAAAACCTTCAGTCCCCCGGAAATTTCCGCGATGATTCTTGGCAAACTCAAAGCCGACGCGGAGATGCGTCTGGGTGAAAAAATTACCCAGGCCGTCATCACGGTGCCGGCTTACTTCAACGATTCCCAGCGTCAAGCCACCAAGGATGCCGGCAAGATTGCGGGCCTCGAAGTGCTTCGCATCATCAATGAGCCCACCGCCGCTTCCCTCGCCTACGGCCTGGACAAAAAGAAAGATGAAAAGATTGCTGTTTATGACCTGGGCGGCGGCACTTTCGACATCTCGGTGCTCGAGATCGGCGATGGTGTCTTCGAGGTGAAGGCGACCAATGGGGATACCCATCTCGGCGGTGACGATTGGGACAACAAGCTGATCGATTGGGTTCTCGAGGAATTCAAGCGGGACCAGGGAATGGACCTGCGCAAACAGCCGGACGCCCTCCAGCGCATCAAGGAGGAAACGGAAAAGGCAAAGATTGCCCTCAGTTCCTCCCAGCAATATGAAATCAATCTGCCCTTCATCACGGCCGATGCCAGCGGGCCGAAGCATATCAGCCTGAAATTGACTCGCGCCAAAATGGAGCAGCTTTGTGATGATCTTTTCGAGCGCACTGTCGGCCCGGTCAAAGCCTGCCTCAAGGATGCCGGACTCACCGCCGATCAGGTGGACGAATTGGTGCTGGTCGGTGGCATGACCCGCATGCCGCGTGTCGTCGAAACGGCCAATGCACTGGTCAACAAGACCCCGCATCAGGGCGTCAATCCTGATGAAGTGGTCGCCATCGGCGCCGCCATCCAGGGCGGTGTGCTCAAGGGCGATGTCAAGGATGTGCTGTTGCTCGACGTGTCCCCGCTCTCCCTCGGCATTGAAACGCTGGGCGGCGTCTTCACCAAATTGATCGAGCGCAATACCACCATCCCGACCCGCAAATCGGAGATTTTCTCGACTGCGAGCGACAGCCAGCCGGGCGTGGAAATCCATGTGCTGCAGGGCGAGCGCCAGTTCTCCAAGGACAACAAGACCATCGGACGCTTCAAGCTCGACGAGATTCCTCCCGCCCCGCGCGGAGTGCCGCAAATCGAGGTGACTTTCGACATCGATGCCAATGGCATCCTGCACGTGAGCGCCAAGGATCTCGGGACCGGCAAGGAACAGAAGATCACGATCACGGCCAGCAGCGGGCTTTCCAAGGAGGAGGTCGAACGCATGCGCAAGGATGCCGACGCCCATGCCGACGAGGACAAGCAGCGCCGTGAGGAGGTGGAGGCCCGCAACGAAGCCGACAACCTGGTTTATCGCACCGAAAAAATGGTGAAGGAAAACGGGGACAAATTGCCGGCGGACGACAAGGCCAAGATCGAGTCGGCCGTGGCCGACGTCAAGACGGCGCTCAAAGGCACGGACGCGGCGGCCATCAAATCCTCGGTGGAGAAGCTCAACACCGTCTGGCAGGGTGCCAGCGAAGTACTCTACAAGGCCGCGGCCGAAAAGGCCCAGGCGGCCAAGGCCCAGGGCGGCTCGACCAGTTCCACGTCCAGCGGCGAGTCGAAGGAGGAGGGCAAGAAGGACGAAGGCCCCATCATCGACGCTGAAGTGGTCGACGAGAAAAAAGGCTGAGCGCCTGTTCAGCCTCATTCGACTGCCCGAATCGACTGTCGCCAACATTTTCCCGCCGCTCGTGCGGCGGGATTTGATTCGAAACCAAAATCAAAAAACAAAAACACAGAAACAAAAACGCAACTATGGCCACTACCAACCTTAAGCCCCTGGGCGATCGCGTCCTCGTCGAACCCGCCGAAGAGAAGGAAATCAAAAAGGGCGGGATTATCATCCCCGACTCCGCCAAGGAAAAGCCCATGGAATCCGTTGTCGTTGCCCTCGGCACCGGCAAGACCGACGACAATGGCAAGAAGGTCCCGTTCGAAGTCAAGAAGGGCGACCGCGTGCTCGTCAGCAAATACGGCGGCACCGAAATCAAACTCGACGGCAAGGAATACAAGATCCTGAACTCGGACGACATCCTCGCCGTCATCGAATAATCCGTTCCCTCAATCGCAACCAATCAAAAACTCGAAATAGAATACTATGGCATCAAAGCAACTCATCTTCGACGAAACAGCCCGCCAGGCCTTGCTCAAAGGCGTGCAGAAGCTCGCCAAGGCCGTCGTCGCGACCCTTGGGCCCAAGGGACGCAACGTCGTCCTCGACAAAAAATACGGCTCCCCCACGGTGACCAAGGACGGCGTCACTGTCGCCAAGGAGATCGAACTGGAAGACCCCTATGAAAACATGGGAGCCCAGATGGTGCGGGAAGTCGCCAGCAAGACCAGCGACGCCGCCGGTGACGGCACCACCACCGCGACCGTGCTGGCCGAGGCGATTTATCGCGAAGGCCTCAAGTACGTGACCAGCGGGGCCAACCCCATCGGCATCCAACGCGGCATCGCCAAGGCGGTGGAAGCCGCCGTCGAGCAACTCGCCAAGATCTCCAAGAAGGTCAAGGACAAGGAGGAGATCAAGCAGGTCGCCACCGTCTCCGCCAACTGGGACAACACCATCGGCGAAATCATCGCCGACGCCATGGACAAGGTCGGCAAGGACGGCACCATCACGGTCGAGGAAGCCAAGTCGATCGACACCTCCCTCGAAGTCGTGGAAGGCATGCAGTTCGACAAGGGCTATCTCTCGCCCTACTTCGTCACCAACGCGGAGACGATGATCGCCAAGCTCGAGGACGCCTACATCCTCAACTACGAGAAGAAAATCAGCAGCCTCAAGGATCTTCTCCCCATCCTCGAAAAGGTCGCCAAGGTCGGCAAGCCCTTGCTCGTCATCTCCGAGGAAGTCGAAGGCGAAGCCCTCGCCACCCTCGTCGTGAACAAGCTCCGCGGCACCATCAATGTCTGCGCCGTCAAGGCGCCGGGCTTCGGTGACCGCCGCAAGGCCATGATGGAAGACATCGCCATCCTCACCGGTGGAAAGTGCATCACTGAAGACCTCGGTCTCAAGCTCGACAGCCTCGGCCTCGAGGATCTCGGCCGCGCCAAGTCCATCGAAGTCGACAAGGAAAACACCACCATCATCGAAGGCTACGGCAAATCCTCCGAGATCCAGGGCCGCGTGAATCAAATCCGCCGCCAGATCGAAGAGACCACCTCCGATTACGACAAGGAAAAGCTCCAGGAACGCCTGGCCAAGCTCGCCGGTGGTGTCGCCGTCATCAATGTCGGCGCCGCCACGGAAACCGAGATGAAGGAAAAGAAGGCGCGCGTTGAGGACGCCCTCCATGCGACCCGCGCGGCCGTGGAAGAAGGCATCGTTCCTGGCGGCGGCGTGGCGTTGATTCGCTGCCTGGCGGCCATCGACGCCCTTAACCTCAAGGATGACGATGAAAAGATCGGCGTGGACATCGTGAAGCGCGCCGTGGAAGCCCCGCTCCGTTCGCTCGCTGCGAACGCCGGTGTGGAAGGCTCGCTCATCGTTCAGGAAGTCAAACGGCGCAAGGGCAATGAGGGATACAACGTCGCCACCGGCGAATACGAAGACCTCGTCAAAGCCGGCGTGGTGGACCCGAAGAAGGTGACCCGCAGCGCCTTGCAGAACGCGGCCTCCATCGCGGGCCTGCTCCTCACCACCGAGTGCTTGATCACCGAGGTGAAGGAGAAGGAAGCTCCCGCGGCCCCGGCCGGTCACGGCCCTGGCGGCGGCATGGATTACTAAGCCCAAGTCGCGACCGCGATTTCCGCACAAACCGGGAGTCGCCGAATCTTCACAGCGGGGCTGGCCCAGGCCAGCCCCGCTTTTTTATTATGCAGGGAGCCGAATCCACCCGCTTAATTTTGTCACGGCCGGTGCCGATATCCCTTTCAGTTCTGACGAAATGGACGGCGCAGTCCTGGCTGTTGCCAATGGGATCTGTGTTGCCTCGACGCGGAACGAAACGAATGACCGACCCGAACGCAACGCCGGCCAAATCCGAAAAGCTTCCCGTGCATTGGGTGGAAGACGAATCGTTCGATCTGACCCCTTCCCTCCAACCTCCGCCCCGCGCGCGCGTGTTGGTCCACTCCCCAAAAACAATTTCCGGCGAGCTGCCGCCCCCCCCGTCTCCCCTCGCCTCCTAGAAAAACCGAGGATTCTTTGCGAGCTTTCGCAAGACCCGGCGCCGCTCCGGCATTGTCAGCTCCGTAGAAGCGTCAAAGATTCCATTCAACAAAAAGGCCCCATCCAAAACCGTGAATGAGGGCATTGCCTCCGTGCATCGGTTATCTGCGGTCCAAATAATTTCTGCAAGAATTCCCAACGGCACTCGTATTCCCTTGGTGAGGTGGTTCCTTCGGCCAAACACAGCCGAAATCGCCGACCAAAACTGGCAATACTGTGCTGGACCAAACAGACAAACAATTGGTGGGTTGGGTGAAATCCGTTGCGGGAGAGAATGTCAATGTGACGCTGGAGTTCCCGCCGGCCGGCGCCGCGCCCCAGGCCACCGTCAGTGTTTATTTGATGGAGGTGTTGACGACGCCCGCCATGCGGCGCGTGCGTGACCCCGAGCCCTTGAGGCTGGCGGCACGCTATCTGGTGACCAGTTGGGCCAGCGAACCAGAAGAGGCTCACCGCATTCTGGGCCGGTTGATTTTTGCGGCGATGACCACGCCGCAGAATGACGTGGAGGTCAACGCCGTCCCGCATTCGCTCTGGCAGGCCTTTGGCCAGCCGGTGCGTCCCTCCTTCGTGCTGCGCGTACCGTTGGTGCAGGAACGCCTGGTCAAGCCCGCTCCCAAAGTCCGCAAGCCAATCGTCCTGCGCCATTCCCCTATGCGCCCCTTCGGCGGCCGTGTCGTGGGGCCGGGCGAGATCGGGATCATGGATGCCATGATCGAGGTGCCCTCTCTGCATCTCACCACCCGCACCGACGCCGAGGGCCGATTTCAATTTCCCGCGGTGCCCACGGATCCTCCCATTCAACTGCTGCGCGTGCATGCGAAAGGGCGCGGCATCGATGTCTCTTTCGCGGACCAGCCCGCGCCCCGTCAGCCGCTCGTCATTCAACTTAGTGAAAGCCAATTGTGACCTATGCCAAACTACCTAGCCCCCGGCGTTTATATTGAAGAAGTCTCGACCGGCTCGCGCCCCATCGAAGCGGTGGGCACCAGCATTGCCGGATTCATCGGCCGTGCCCCTTCCGCGGGCCGTCATCCTCATGAGCCGATGTGGTTCGACAACTGGACCCAGTTCCGCAGCGCCTTTGTGACCGACGGCGACAAAAGCACGCAGCTCTCGCACGCGGTCAACGGCTTCTTCCTCAATGGCGGCACGCGCTGCTGCGTGGTGAATGTCGGGACCGAGGAATCCATCGCCGGCGACGGCACACCGCGCAAGGGGCTCGGGATCTTCGAGCAGAGCGACGCCATCTCCATGGTGGCCGCGCCCGGCTACACGGATGGGGCCTCTTACGAGGCGCTGCTCGCGCATTGTGAAAAGATGCAAAACCGGGTCGCGATCCTGGATGGACCCGCCGATGTGCCCAATGTCGAGGCGCTCAAAAAAATCGTCACGACCGACAAACCCCGCGCCCGGGCGCGGGCGGCCGAAGCCGAAGCGACACCGGCGGAGGCGGCGGGCTACAAGCCACGCCAATCGGATCGGGGCTTTGGGGCCTTTTATTTTCCGCATCTGACGGTCCGGGATGCCCTGGCGCCCAACGAACTGGTCGATGTGGCGCCGTCCGGCCACATCGCGGGCATCTATGCTCGCACCGACGCGCTGCGCGGCGTGCACAAGGCGCCGGCCAACGAGGCCATTCGCGGGGCGTTGAATGTGACCCGCCGCATCACCCGACAGGAACAGGAACAACTAAATCCGGAGGGTGTCAATTGCATCCGGCTTTTCCCGCGCGAAGGCATTCGTGTTTACGGCGCGCGAACCCTCGCGCCCAGCGCCAGCGAGTGGCGTTACCTGAATGTTCGCCGGCTCTTCAACATGATCGAGGAATCGATTGCCCGCAGCACGCGCTGGGTGGTGTTCGAGCCCAATGATTACGCACTCTGGAAATCCATCCGGCGCGACGTCAGCGCCTTTCTCACTTTGATCTGGCGGCAGGGCGCCCTGCTCGGCCGCACGCCCGAGGAAGCTTTCTTTGTCCAGTGCGATGAGGAAACTAACCCGCCGGAGGTGATCGACAGCGGACAGGTGGTGACGGTCATCGGAATCGCGCCGGTGAAACCGGCAGAGTTCGTAATTTTCCGCATCGGCCAGGGCGCGGGCGGCGCGCAAGTTGAAACCCAAGCTTAATCGAAAGGAATTCGTATGCCTGCAGCAGCTCCCGAAACCTCCGCCCCGGCTCCCGGCGGCGGCCAGACTGGAACGTGGAAGGATCCCTACCGTTCCTACAATTTCAAAGTCAGCGTGCAAGGGGTCGGCGACGGCCACTTCACCGAGTGCTCCGGCCTCGCCGTGAAGGTGCAAAGCATCGCCTACCGCGAAGCCGGCGGCGGCCCGGTCATCCATCGGCTGCCCGGCCAAATCGATTACGGCGAAGTGACCCTTCGCTACGGCCTGACCGCCTCGATGGAACTCTGGCAATGGTTCCTCAGCGCCCTGCAGGGCAAGGTGCAACGGCGCAGCGTCTCCATCGTGATGCTGGACGACGACGGCACCACCGAAGTGATGCGCTGGAACCTGATCAACGCCTGGGTCACCGAATGGCGCGGCGCGCTGCTCGATGCCCTCGGCCGCGAGGCGGCCATTGAGTCGATGACGCTGGTCTTCGAAAATCTCGAACGCGCTTAGCTCACCTTGATTTTCGCGCTTCCTTCCCATGGCCCCGCTTTTCCAACAATTGAATGTCAAACTGGCGGCCTGGTTGCGATCGGTCGCCGCCGGTTTGGAGCCGCACCAGCCGGCGGGGGAAAGCGAAGAAGGGACCAAATCTCCGGCCGCCGATTTCGGCCCACCGGCGCACTGGGTCGAACGGGTGCGGGGCACCGCTCCGCAACTGCTGGAACCGGACTCCGGCTCTTCCCTGGCGAGTCCATCCCGGACAGGCGCGCCTTCTCCGCCACCGGTCGCCGCGGTGGAACGTTCTGATCTTCGAGCGAACCGGCCGGTGCTGGCCGCGTTGAAAAGTTGGTGGACGACGCGCACGGCCCGGTCGTCCGTCGAAACACGACAGGTTTTCCCAATTTCTTCGTCGGAAGGGAAAAACGAGGCGAAGGCCAGTTATCCTTTCATCCCGCCCGTGCGCGCGGACCATGCGGCAAACTATCCAAGCGCGCCGTCGCCCGCCAGGTCTTCGCTCTCGAAGGCGGCCAGCCCGCCCTCTTCCACCCGTCCCGAAATCAGGCTGCAGCCCGCGCCGTCCCTGCAAAGCATCCCAGGCAGACCGGCGTCGCGCGGGCAACCCTTGCGCCTTAGCCCGGTTCCCTTGTCCGCGTCCCGTGCTCTTCGTTCTAACCTCTCCACCGGGAGTTCGGCCCCGGTTCAGGATCGCGACCTGTCCGGCCGCAACCGCGTGGAAGTGCCGCGCGTTGCTGTTGGGCCGAACGCGTCGGCCGAGCGGAAACCGGTTTCCAGTTCCGCCAATCTGCGGCTCGCCAGCCTGGGGCAGGTTGACCGGCCCAATGCGCCTGTGCCATCCGTGAGCCTGGCGCGACCTTCGGCGCCGTTGACTCCCGAAGTTCGGGCGACTTTGCCAAAGGGGCGTCCGGCGGTGGCCCCCGTTTATCCCGCCCTCGCCCCGAAGTCGTCTCCGGTGCCGCTGCGTTTGCCTGAAAGGTTTGCGGCTCGCCCCGCGGAATCGGCCGCCCGCGCGGAAGAAAGCCCGGTTGCCGAGACGGACCGCTGGCCGGCGTTGCCGGCGCGGGAAGATTCCGACGCGAAAGAGAGCTGGCTGGCCTGGCAGCGGGAGGAGCAGCACCGGCGGCGCATTGATGTCGAGCAACGAGGCCAATTATGGACCGTGTAGGATTTCTCATCGAAGCCACGGGCCAGCGGCTCGGTTGCCTGCTGAATCCGGAGACGCTCGAGATTACGCGCCGGGCCGGGCTGCGCCCGCGCCGTTCGCTCGGCGGGGCCCTGACCGGCCGCGGACTTTCTGACGATCCGCTGCTTTATACCGGCGGCGGTGTGACGGAGATGAAACTTGACCTGCTTTTTGATGTGGAGCTGGCCGGCTCCACTCCCGAGGCCGCCAATGTCCGTGACTTGACCGCCCCCTTCTGGGAGCTGGCGGAGAATGTCGAGGGCGACGACGGCTACGGCCGCGCGCCCACGGTGCGTTTCGTTTGGGGCAAAATCTGGAACATCCCGGCGGTGGTGGCCGATGTGGCCGAGCGTTTTGAAAGTTTTTCCGCCGAAGGAGTGCCGCAACGATCCTGGTTGCGCATGCGCTTATTGCGGGTGCCGGAGACGAATCCCTCTTCCGCTCCGCCGGCGCAATCGCCGCAACGGGCCCTCGATCTGCTTGAACAGGCGCAGTCGAGCGAGATCCCGCCGGACCAGTTGCGCACGCACGAAATTGTCGGAGGCAGCGCGGACGACGCCGGCGTTCCGCCGAGTGAACGCCTGGACGAAGTTGCCCAGCGTTCCTATGGCGATGCCGCCTTGTGGCGGCTGGTCGCCGGTTTCAACGACATCGAGGATCCGCTGCACCTGCCCGCCGGGCTGGTCTTGCGTCTGCCGCCCTTGAGCGGTCCTGCCACCCCATGACCGCGCGCCCCCTCATCCTGCCGCAAGTGACCATCGAATTCGCCGGACGCCGGTTGAACGATGCGGAACTGGGAGCGCTTGGAGAAATTCGCGTCCAGCAACAGCTCTCGCTGCCCACGATGTGTGAGCTGACCTTTTTCACGGCACTGTCTTCCAGCTCGCCTCTCTCCTCGGTCGTGGCGGGACTGAGCCTGGAGATCCGCCTTTCGGAGGAATCCGAGCCGCTTTTCCGGGGGGAGATCACCGCATTGGAATACGCCTACGAACCGGCCCACGGCCGATCCCTACGGGTGCGGGGATACGATCGCCTCCATCGCCTCGGCAAACGGCAGCCGGTGCGAACTCATGTCCGGGTGGGCCTCATCGATGTCGCCCGGGAATTGACCCAGGACCTGGGCATCAGCGTCGAAGCGCCGCTTTCGGGTGTGCAATGGCGGCATTTGATTCAACATGGCCAGACGGATCTCGAATTCCTGAACCAACGCGCTGAGGCGTGCGGGCTTTACCTGACCTTGCGCGGTGACGTCGTCCGCTTCGTCACGCTCGAAGGCGACGGCGAAGCGGTGCCCCTCCGCCTGGGTGAGTCGTTGCTGGAAGCGCGCGTGGAAGTGAACGGGGAGAGCTCCTGCCGCGAGGTTTCGGCGGCGGGATGGGATCCGTTGCGCATCGAGACTCATCTTGGCCGCTCCGGCCAGGCGCGGATGGGACGGTCGGTGAGTGCCCGCGTGCCGGAGGACTGGATTGGCGGCGCCGAGGAACGCTATTTGGTCTCAAGGCCGGTCGAGGATGAATCGCAGGCCGAGGCGTTGGCCCAGGCGGATTTGGATCTTCGGGCGGCGTCCGAAGTGACGCTGTGGGGCCTGGCGGAAGGCGATGCCCGCCTGGCGCCCGGCATGCCGATCGAGGTTGAAGGGTTGGCGCCGGAATTGGAAGGGCGCTACGTGCTGACCAGGGTGACCCATCTCTTCGACAGCGAACACCGTTACGTCACGGAAATTGCCACCCGGCCGCCGGCACCCACCCCGCGAGCCGGCAGTGCCAGCGTGGTCCTTGGCGTGGTTACGCGCGTGAATGATCCGGAGGGATTGGGCCGCGTGAAAGTTTCGCTGCCGGCCTGCGGCGATCTGGAGACCGACTGGATGCAGGTCCTGACGCCGGGCGGCGGCGCGGGCAAGGGATTGATGACCCTGGCGGACGTTGGCGATCAGGTGCTCGTCATTTGCGCCCAGGGCGACCCGGCGCAAGGAATTGTTTTGGGTGGCGTTTATGGGATGAAGGGATCGCCTGACAGCGGCGTGGAAGGTGAGAACGTCAAACGCTTCACCCTGCTCACCCCGGGCGGGCAACGGGTGCGGCTGGATGATCAGAAGAAGTCGATTCGACTGGAAAACAGCTCGGGCAGTTATGTGGAACTGCGGCCCGGCAAAGTCGTCCTGCACGCAAAAACGGATCTCTGCCTCGAAGCTCCGGGACAGACCATCGCCATTCGCGGCAAGGCCATCAATTTTGAGGAGGCATAAGATGAGCATGCTGCTTTTGACCGAGGATGCCTTGCTGGTCTGCAAACATGAGCTGGGCAAAGTGACGCTCAAGCTGACCCAGTCGTTGGTCACCATTCGCGGCCGGCGCGTGCTGGTCGAGGACAATCCCGAAGGCTGCACCATCTGCGGCTGTCCCAATTACGGACCCACCATCAAGCCCTGCACGACGACCCTGCCGGTGAAGGACGGGTATTCGACCCTGCTCCGCATCGATGGCCAACGGATCTGCCTGGACACCGTCACGGGGCTGACGGATGGCACGCCGCCCGGAACCGTGAAATATATCGTCCGTGACCCGGCACAACCGTTTGTCAGGGGGACCGCATGAGTGCCGGGCGTTACCGTGCTTTTCAATTCGTGCATCCCGATTTCGATGTCGGGGAGGGCGCTCCTGGATTGCAGATGGCGTCGACGGGCGGCCTGGCCACCGTGGAGGGGGACGCCTCGGTGCGGCAGGCGATCCTGTTGCTGCTCTCGACCGCGCCGGGCGAACGGGTGATGCGCTCGGATTACGGGTGCGATCTGCGCAAGCTTCTTTTCGAACCGAACGACGCAACGACGGCGGGGTTGGCCATCCATTATGTCCAGCGCGCGCTGGACCGCTGGGAACCGCGCGCCGAGGTGTTGCGGCTCGATGCGGGCCGCCATCCCGAAGATGCGGCCCGGCTGGTCATTGAACTCGAGTATCGCGTGCGCGCCAGCCAGCGCGTCGATCAACTCACTCTTGCCGTCAACCTCAGCGGAGAAGCCACCTAATGTCCCTCCCCGTTCCCAATCTCGATGACCGCACGTTCCAGCAGTTGCTGGACGAATGCCATGCCCGGATCCTGGCCACGCGTCCGGCCTGGGGCGATTTTTCGCCCGGCAACCCGGGCGAGGTGTTGCTGGAGCTCTTCTCCCACCTGACCGAGGTGATGATCTACCGGCTCAACCGCTTGCCGCAAAAAGCCTACGTCGAATTCCTCCGGCTCATGGGCGTGCGCCTGCTCCCGCCGGCCGCGGCCTCGGTAAAATTGCGTTTCAGCGTGCAGCGCCCCTCCGCGCAACCGCTGGAAATCCGCGCCGGCACCCGGGTTACCTTGGGTCGCGCCGATGGCGGCAAGGAACCGGCGGTGTTCACCACGGCGCGGGCGGCTGCCATCGCACCGGGCCAAACCTCGATGGACGTGCTCGCCTATCATTGTGAGCTGGTCGAAGGCGAAGCCGCGGGCAAGGGGACCGGGTTGCCCGGACAATTCGTCACCGCCAAACGGCCGCCCTTCGTCGCTCCCCTGGATAATCATGTGGACCTTGAAGTCGGCGTCGAAGTGGCGCCCGGCGAACTCGATGCGCGCGTCCCGGCCGTGGAATTCCAGGGCAAGGCTTACCGCATCTGGCGCGAGGTTGAGGACTTTGTCGATCTTGGTCCTGACCGGTTTGTCTATGTCGTCGATCGCATGACGGGCGTGATCACCTTCGCTCCGGCCCTTTATCGTCGCGGCAAGGAGGGCCGGCTCGAAGCGCAGGCCCAGGCGCTGGCCGAGATCCCCCCCGCCGGCCGAGAAATCCGGCTCTGGTACTGCCGCGGAGGCGGGCCGGCCGGCAATGTCGCCGCCGGCACGCTCAAGGTGATCAAGGATTCGCTCCCCGGTGTGGAAGTCACCAACCCGGAGCCCGCCAAGGGCGGCATGTCCGCCGAGACGCTCGATAATGCCCTGTTGCGCGGCCCGCAGGAGTTGCATTCGTTGCATCGCGCGGTAACGGCGCGGGATTTTGAATTGCTCGCCCTGCGGCATCCCGGCGCCGTGGCCCGGGCCAAGGCCTACACGAAAGCCGCGGTATGGAAACATGCCGCGCCGGGCACGGTGGAGGTGCTCCTCGTGCCGGCGGTGCCGGAAGAGGTTCGCGCGGCCGGCCGGATCACGCCCGCGCAGATTCGCGAGCAACAGACCGACACGGCACGGCAGCGCATCCAGGAGGCGCTCGATGAACGCCGGCCGCTCGGCACCACCTGCCTGGTCGATTGGGTGAACTACAAGATCGTCAAGGTCCGCGCCCACATCGTGGTGCATCGCGAGGAGGATCCTATCGCCGTCAAGGAACGGGTCCTGCAACAGCTGCACAAGACCATTAACCCGCTCCCCTCGGGCGACGGTACCACCAGCGGCTGGCGCTTCGGCCAGAGCCTCCGCGCTTCAAATGTGTATGACATCATCCTGGCCGAGCCCGGCGTGAATTACATCGATCAGGTGCGCCTGCTGGTCGACGAAGTGCCGGACAAGGAGGTGCGCGCGGTGGTGGCCGACGCTTTTCAGGCGCACACCTGGCACGCGGCGGCCGAGGGCGCCATCTACCGCTCGACCAATGACGGCGTGGGCTGGGAACTGACGGAACAATTTGCCGGGGAAAAAACAAAATGCCTGCAATCGCACCCGACCCAACCCGGGTTAATCGCCGTCGCCACGGAACTTGGGGGCGAAACGCCCGGCCACCGCGTTTACGTGTCGGAAGATTGCGGCAACAACTGGACGATGGCCGCCCAGACGAATTTCGGCATCGATGACATCGCCTGGTTGCAGCACAAGGAAGAGCCCACGCTATTGCTGGCCACCGACGCCGGCCTTTACGAACTGGCCGCGAAACCCGGCGCGGTCCCGTTGCAGATCATTGTCGACGCGCAAAATCAGAAGCGGGGATTTTACGCCGTGGCGGTGGCCGAGGTGCGCGGCAGCGTCAATGTGGCCGTCGCTTCGCGCGATAGCGGCGGGGTGTTTTTCTCCGAGGAGGAGGGCCGCTCCGGTTCCTTCAAGGAAATCGGTTTGAAAGGTGAGGATGTGCGGACCCTGACCGTGCAGGCGCTCGGGCCGCATCGTTATCTTTGGGCCGGAGTCACCACGCCGGGATTCGAAGCCGGCAAGGGTTGCTTCCGCTTTCATTTGACCAGCGCCGACACGGAATGGACGGCGTTCAACAATCACTGGCAGGGCGGCAGTTGTTTGCGCCTTGTTTTTCAGGGGGACAAGGTTCTGGCCGCGACCCATCACGGCGGTGTGCTTTGGGCCGATTGCACCCGCGGTGCCTCCAATGCGGTGTGGCAGGCGCCGGATGTGAATTGCGGCCTGCCCATGCGCGACCTGGAGCGCTTTCAACGGGTCAGCGCCGTCGCGGTGAACGCCGCCGGGGAATGGCTGCTGGCCGGCGGACCCCAGGGCATCTCCCGCAGTCGCGACGGCGGATTGAAATTCGAGGGCAGCTCGAACCGCGAGTTTGTCGATCAAGTTACGCTCGCTGATACGTCTCTCTTTTGTTCGGGTGACCATGAGATCACGATCGTGAACGAAGATGAAACGCGACGAGATTGAGCGATTATTGCCCAGCATCTTTCAGCGCACGCTCCACGAGGGCGGTCCGCTCGACGGGTTGCTGGGGGTCATGGAGCAGCTCCATGCCCCGGCTGAGGGAGTCCTGGCCGGGCTGGATGCCACCTTCGATCCGCGGCGGACGCGCGACGAGTTTGTGCCTTTTCTGGCCCGCTGGGTGGATTTGGATCGGATCTTCGAGCCGGAATCGGACAACGCGGCCTCGACCCGGCCGCCCATCTCCACCGGCCTGGGCCGCCTGCGGGAATTGACCGCGGCCGCGGCCTGGCTTTCCAAGTGGCGCGGCACCGCGCGGGGCATGCATCGATTTTTGCAGACAGCGACCGGCGAAGCCGGATTTGAGATTCGGGAAAACAAGGACAGTGCGGGGCGGCCGCGGCGATTTCACCTGGTGGTGACGGCGCCGGCCGCCCTGAAGACGCATCGAACATTGATCGAAAGGATCATTCAGTCGGAAAAACCGGCTTACGTCACCGCGGAATTGGTTTTTCGCAACGGGGACGCAGCCCGCAAGGAAGGAGACAAATCATGAACTCATTTACCGTTACCGCCGCCAGCAAGGAAGTGAAACTCGACCCGAAAGGTTCCGCCACCGTGACGTTCACCGTCACCAACACCACCAAGAAGCCGGTGCGCGGCACTCCCAAACTCAAAACCCTGGGGTCGACCACGGACAAATGGCTGAAATTGCCCACCGGCACCCGGAATTTTTCCCCTGAGGAATCGCAGCAGTTTGTCGTGGAGATCTGCGTCACGCCCGAACGCAAGCCCGGCGATTATTCCTTTGGCCTCAATATCAGCAACGAGGCCCTGCCCGATGAGGATTTCACGGAAGGACCGGCCGTCGCTTTCAAAGTTGAAACTGCCCCCGAGCCGCCCCCAAAAAAGCCGTTCCCTTGGTGGATCCTCATCGTGCTGGGCGTGGTTTTGATCGGCGGAGGCGTGACCATCGCGCTCCTTTTGAAGCCGTCCAAAATCACGGTTCCGGATGTGGTCCGCAAACCGATCGAGGAAGCCAGCAATCTTCTGGCCCGTGTCAACCTGCGGTTCGAGGTGAGCCAGGCGATGGCTACGGGCACCAACGCCATCGGGCTCGTCCTCGCCCAGGACCCCAAACCCGCCAGCAAGACGGGCAAGGACACCGTCGTTCGCCTCACCGTGGAGCGCGAGCGCGACAAGGTTTCGGTCCCCTCGGTGATCAATCTTCCCATCAGCCGTCTCAAGGAATTGTTCGGCACGTTGCCCCTTGTCTTCAATGAGACCGCCAAACGCTACGACTCACCCCAGCCGCCGGGCACCATTCTCGAGCAGACGCCCAAGGAGGGCACCATGGTGGACCCGGGCCAGAGTATTGCGGTGGTGGTGGCGGCCGCGGGCATCGAAGTGCCCGATGTCAGCAGCAGCCGGTCGTTGAAGTTGCAGGACGCGGTCAACCAGATCATCAACGCCAAACTCTCCGTCGGCACGGTCAACCAGCAGACCACGAGCGTTACGCAACAGTGGGACCGCGTCATCGGCCAGATCCCCGCCGCCAGGTCCCACGTGGCCCCCAATACGCCCGTCGTCCTGCAGGTCGGTGTCCGGGCGCAACGGTCGCATGTGATTTGGCAGCAGGAGATCAATCGCGTGGCTCCCAGGCTTTTTCAGGTCCGCTAGCGAACTGGCGGATCCCTTCACTCAGCCTCCCGGCCTGAACCGAGCCGGGAGGCGCTGTTCCAGCAATGATTCGGTTCACAAGGACCAACAACCAACCAAGGATGAAACTATGAACGTACAGAAACTTCTCACCATTGGCGCATTGATCGGAGGGCTCGCCGCGGGCGTCGTCGCCATTATTGCCGTCATTCTCACCCACAAGATCGCCTACGGAGCCTGGGCCATTGTCTTCCTTGCAGGATCGATTATTGCCTATGTCAGCGGCGCTCAGGGACGGCCCGACGGAAAGTTGTCCCCGCCTACGATTGGCGCTGTGTTTGAACGCATCTCCATGGGCGCGTGGCTGGTCATCGCGGGTCTTTGCGCCGCCGCCATGGTCTTCACTTTTATTGTTCCTCCCTGGAAATAACCTGCAGATTTGTTCGTAAGATTTGGCCCCTTCATTCGTATTCCTACCGGAGGGTGAAAGGGCCATCTCTTCAGCCAAACTGAAAGAAGTGTAGTTGAGAAAATGGACGTTCTGAAAACCAAAGGATTGTTATGATTGGCCGAGTATTTGCATTGGATGCGTTTCTAATTACCGGAGGCATTGCCCTCAGCGGATTCGTCATTGCCCTGATCGTCGGGCTGGTCAAGGGAGAGGGCGGCCGCGCTGCGGCGTTTCGTGGATTGGAGTCTGCGAGCCTGGCCCTATTGGGCGGGTTCATCGCCCGGTTTTTCATCAGCGGGCTCCTCGCGGCTGGCGGCAATTCTCCCGGCACCGGCTTGGCGGTGGGTTGGGGCTTCTTTCTCTGGCCGGGAGCCGTGGACACCATCGTGAAGCTGGCCACCGGCTCGCCCTGGTTGACCACGCCGGCAAAGCTGCTCGCGCTCGCTTCCATGGTCGGTGGTGCGGCCGGGATGATGGATGGGTTCCGTCGCATCCATCGATGGAACGGCCCCGGCGCCATTACCTTCCTCTCCGACATCACCTGGGGACTGGCCGGCACGACCAATGGCTGCCTGTTTCATTTGATCAATTTCATCTGGGCCGGTCACCGGGATGAACCCCGTCACGGTGCGCACATCTACCAGAGCGGATTTCGGTTCATGCCCGATTATGCCGTCACCCAGGGCTCGGTCATGAGCAACATGGGCAGCAACGGCCCGGAGAGCAGTCTTTTCCGCCACGAATCCATCCATGTCCTGCAGAACCGGATCTTCGGACCGTTCTTCACTCTCACCTATTTGGGCTGGATGGCGATCCTCGCCCTGCCCGCCTTGGTTGCCGGACTGATCATGCGCGAAGTGGGCGTTTTCAAATCGCTCATGTGGTGGTGCTACTACGATTGCCCGTGGGAAGTGTGGGCCTACAGCGTGGCCAATCCCACCTCCCGCCAGGATCCCCGCGGCGTGCTCTGCTGGAGCCTGCCCCTCGCCATCATCATGACGGTGGTCATCCTGACGCCCACCTTGGGACTGAGCGCCGTGCTCGTCGCTCATGTCTGGTTTTGAGCCCGGAATTATGGCGGCCGTCGTCGGAATGACGGCCATATATGGAGAAAAAAAATGTCGCTCAACGACGCAATTGAAAGGACGCAAAATGAAATCATCGTTTACTCTCACCGTAATTGGCGCCGCTCTCATCAGCGGGCTGGCCGGTTGTTCCTCGCAAAAGGAAGTGCCCCTGCTTGAGGGCATGGATGCGAAGGAGGCCCAAACGCGCATCGTGCAACTCGGCTTCCAGGTCGGGCGCATCGACAACGAGTTCAGCGGCCAGAAGGATTGCGGCAAGGTGCTCCGCCAACAGCCCGCCGCCTCCACTCGCGCCGATAAAGGCACCACCATCCATCTCGTCGTCGAGGAATCGGTCACCATGCCCGACCTCAGCGGGATGGATGCCGATTCGGCTGCCCGCACGATCGGCGGCCTGAGCCTGCGCCTGCAAAAAGTGGAGAAAAAGGCTATCGGCGGCCAGACCCCCGGCGCGGTGGTCGGCCAGGTGCCGGCGGCCGGGGAACGCATCGCCCCCCGAAGCGCGGTTAATCTGGTGGTCGATGACTATGTCGTCGTGCCGGATTTCACCGGCGAAGCCTACGACAGCATCCGCAAGACGCTGACGCAGTCCGGACTCACCCTGGGCAAGAAATACTATAAGGTCTCCACGGAGAAGACGGGCACAATCCTGGATCAAATCCCGGACGCGGGCGCCAAGGTCGCGCGGGACACGGCCGTTCAATTCGAATTGTCCCAGGCCGCTCCCGCCACTGCCTCCCGCAATGGCGCCGCGACCGAGGATGGCCGCAACCATAACCCGTTTGAAACCACCCCGACAACGGTGCCTGATAAGAAGCCAAAAAAGGATATCGGCGACGCCGTCGGCAACGCCGTGGGAAATGCCATCAGCAATGCCATCGGCGAACTGATCGACGGCAAGGGCAAACCAAAAAACAAGCCCCCGGGCCCATCACCGGAACCTGGCGATTCGGATTATTCCGGAACGACCAACAACGTCGCTCCGAAGACGCCTGCCAAGAAGGGCCTGGAGGGATTCATCGGGCGTCTGTTGAAATAAATGCCGAACGCTCCCCGCCAACTTCATGCCCGCCGAAGGGCCAATCCTTCGGCGGGCTCTTTTCTCTTCCTTGCGCCCCCGCTCCGAATGGCGCCCAATCTGTCCGCATGACTCCGGCGCGTTTTCTCATCATCCTGGCAGTGGTCGTGCTCGTTCTTTTCGGCGTGAGCCTGGCCGTGCGCAGCAAGACCGGAGATGCCAGGGAAAATACCCCGTCCCATTCCTGGGTGAGCGGGTTCAACAAACACCTGGAAGAACGGCAGAAGGTTGATCCCGAAAAGGATTTCAGTTCGAGCTGCCGGACAGGACGCCAGCTCCTCATCCCCAAAGTTCAGGCCCAATGCACGGTCACGGTCACGGTAACGACTTCATCACGCGGCGTGCGCAACGCCAAAATGACCCTGAAAGGCGTCGATAAGTTCAAACTGGAATACACCCCGTCCAGCGCAGATGCAGAAGCCGTCTCTTTGAAGATTGACGAAGTCAAACCAAACCAGACCATCAAGCTGGTTTTTCAGAAAGGCGGAGGCCAGTTGACCCTGACCCGGCTCGGTGTTTTGGCCGATGCCATTGTCACCCTCGAATGATGCGCTTTGGGAGTGCGGTGGCTCGACACCGCTTTGGATTTGGAAGGGCGCGGCGTCACCATTGCCCGTTGGTTATCTGAATCGAAAGCTGCGTCAAGCCGCAGCACTCCATGGTCCCCGTCATAACGGACGCGTCTCTGCCAAATGCCCCAGGCGGCGGATCACACGAGCGCTTTGAGGATCGAAATGATGGCGCCGATGAGCAGGATGATGGCCCAGATCGCCGCGATGATCAGGACAATGATTCCAGCCACCCCGTCGGTGATGCTGACAAGGAAAACGGGGACCAGGCCATGGAGGAAACTGACAATCAAATTGGCCAGGAGTGAAAAGAGGATGATGGCGACCAGTCCCTTGTTTTGCAGGAAGCGTTGATGGGCCAGGATCAAGCAGACGGCGAACGCCAGCTTCAGGAACAGCAAAAGGCTGAGGAGCGCCGTGGCCGTGCCCCGGTCAAAGAAACCCCACATCGCCATGTAGGCAATCGTCCCGAAAGGCGCCGCCGTGAAGAGACCCAACATCAGGAAAACCTTGATGAGCGTCGCGATGATCTTAAATATCGCAACCAACAGCACCACCAATGAGACGATCAAGGTGACAACTCCCTGCACCCGTCCGATCAGCCGATCCGTAAGGAGAAACGAGATCCCCATCAGGCAGACGCTGTAGAGCATCAACCCGTCGAGCAAAGCCATGTCGGGAATGCCGTAGCCGGGCGGGGATTTGCCTTGCAACGAATTCTTTGAGCCGGCCGGCAGGGACTCGTCCATCGAGCGGGCCAGTTCGGGATCGATCTCATTCAACTGGGCTCGGATTGCTTGGGCATCGCGAGCCTCCCCTTTCGAAAAGAGGTTTGACCCGGTCTCCACCAGCACGATCAACAAGGCCAGGATCAGGGCAATGATGAAAAGGGGTTTGCGCAGTTCGTCCATGAACAGTCCGGTACGACCTTAGTGGTTTCAGACGAACCGTCCATGATTTCTTGCGTTGTCGAATACCCGCGACTGACGCATTCTGGATTGCCCATGAAAAGTCTCTCCATCCTCGCCTGGACTGGAATTGTGCTCACGACTTCTCCGGCCCCGCGGGCGGCCGACGTTTCAACGGTGCCTGCGACCAACACGGTTCGGGTTGCAGCCGCGCAGGCCGCCCGGCGCGTGGTGGATTACCGTCTGTCCGCGGAGGCGGCCCTGGCTGCGATCGAAACGAACCTGGTTGCCCTGGAACGAATCGTGGATCGCGCCGGCGCGGCCAGATGCGATGCGCTGGTTCTCCCTGAGGACACCTTGGGTCTGCTGAACTGGCTCGGCGTCCACGAGGAACAGGCCCGCGCGGTTTTGCCCAAAATGGTCGCGCGCATGCTCGAGCATCTCGGCGCCGCCGCCGCCCGGCATGCCCTGTATCTGGTCGTTTGCAGTGACCTCGCCGAAGCGGACGGCGGCATTTACAATACCGCCTTCCTCTTGGGACGCGATGGCCGGGAAATCGGCCGCTATCACAAGGTCTGTCCCACCTGGGGGGAAGCCGGTCCGCGCCAGCGCGGAAATAAATTTCCCGTTTTTCCCACACCCGATCTCGGCACCGCCGGCTTGCTCATTTGCTACGATCTCGTCGTGCCGGAAACCGCGCGCTGCCTCGCGCTGCAGGGCGCCGATATCATTTTCTTCCCGACCATGGGCGGAGCGGCCATTGGCGATGATGACATTGGGCTCCAGGCCTTGCGGGTTCGAGCCGCCGAGAATTTCATCTGGCTGGTCGTCGCCCAACGGGGCAGCGGCGCGCTGATCATTTCGCCCCAGGGAAAAATTGTCGCCCAGGCGGAGGGACCTGACGGGCTGGCTGTCGCCGACATCGACCCGCGCGGGAACCGCGAGGGAGGCGACGCTCTGAACTGGCAGCGGGATATGCGGGCGCGTCTGTTCCGAGAGCGCCATCCGGAAGCGTTTCAAATTCTGACCGAACCGCACCCGGCGGTCCTCGACAAAGTGCCCATCGATATTTCGCAGCAGGAGGCCGGCCGGATCATGAGCCGCGCGCTCACCCGGGGAGACGATGACTTCAAGCAGGCCAACCTTTTGATCCAGCGTGGCCAGACTAACGAGGCAGTGGTCGCCTTTGCGCGGTTGCGGGAAGAGTATCCCGGCACCTGGATTGACCGTCGTTCCCGGGAACGACTGGCCTTGCTCTCCCCGCCCCCCGCCCCACCGGATACACGGACCCGGGGCCTCGCCGCACAATATCCCGGCGACCAGGGAATCGAGAAGGATCCGGACGTGTTGTTTGCCGATAATTTCGAGTCCGGCACCATGAAGAAATGGGATCAACAGCGAGGACGCGTCGTGATGACCGAAACCCAGCCCCACGCCGGACGTTGGTGCGTGCAGATGCCGATGGAACGCGGAAAGAACCACGGCGGAGACGCCATCAAATGGTTCATGCCTGGAGCGGATGCGGTCTATGCCCGGTGCTATGTGAAGTTTTCGCCCGACTATCAATACAATCATCACTTCGTCTGGCTCGGGGCCAACCAGCGCACCAACAAATGGTCCGCCTTTGGCAAGGCAGGTCTAAAACCGAATGGCACCTACTATTCCACCGGCCTGGAACCATGGTTCGCCTGGGGCAAAAATCCGCCTCCGGGCGAGGTGAACCTCTATACCTATTATCTCGATATGGAACCCGATCGAAAGATGGACAAGTACTGGGGCAACGGCTTTTTCCCGCCCGGCCCCGGCAAAGGCACTCCCGCCAGCGCGAGTCGCTACATCCCGCCGCTCGATCGATGGCAATGCTGGGAGTTCATGATCCAGGCGAACACCGCCCCGGACAAGGCCGACGGCAAACAGGCGATGTGGATCGATGGCCGGTTGCTGGGCGAGTTCAGCGGCATCCGCTGGCGTAATGACCTCGACCTGAAAGTGAATTGTTTCTGGCTCGAACACTACGGCTACGACGAGGGCGACCCGACCAAACAATATTGGAAGGAGAGCCAGTCAGTCTGGTTCGACGACGTCGTGGTGGCCCGCCGCTACATCGGGCCGATCCAGAGATAAAGCACTCCCGGAAATTGTCCGCGCATTATCGCGAGACGAGCCTGAAGAACGTGTCCAGGAACGGATCGTGCCCGAGCGTGACGATGTTACGGCCGCCGAAATAGGTACCCGTGCCCAGCGGAAACCATCCGTTCGGGTCGGCCAGGTTGTTGTTGGGTTCCACCGTGAAGAGACCTTCCGGCGCAAACCAGGACAATACGACGTCGCCACCCACCTGCACGGCGATGGACAAAACGGGTCGTGCTGCGACGGGATTGGACATCGGGCTGGTAATGGCATTGGTGCCGTTGAACAGGCCAGCCTGCTGTGAATAACTCACCGCCACCGCAACGTGGCTGGTAGTGGACAGACCGAAAGCGCTGACGTTGATCGAGAATTCGTTCGCAGCTGGATTCAAGTCGCCCGCTCCGTTGTCGGAATAAGAGCCGAGCCAGTTTAAGGGATGCGTCATGGGTGCGGGCCAGAAATTGGTTTTGGCCAGCGCGGCGGGGTCGACGGTATAGAGGTCGATAATGGCGTTGGGGTAGCCGGCTCCAGGCGCCGGCAGGCGTCCGCTCAGGATGCCGTTCGTCAACTGTTGCAGCACGGGCGCGACGCCGGCAGAAACGTCGGCCAGGTAGGGGGCGTAGTAGTTGGCGTAATCCGCGTTCTCGCCGTTCGCAAACGAAATCGCGGAGAAGCCGCAGTTGACTAGTTTGTTGCGTCGCGAGACGATCGGTACCAAGCTGCCCGATATTACGAAACGCCTGCCAGGTACGTTGACCACCCGATTACCTTCGGCGTCATCACTGATGCCGTCGCCGTTGGAACCGATCCGGATCTGGCCTGAGCCGCCGAATTCGACAAAGTCAGGAACCTTGTTGGTCGAGAGCGGAGCCGGAGTGACGCCGTCCACGCCCACCCCGAAGTAATTGCCGGCCAGCACGACATCGACTGAGCTGCTGTAAAACTCGCCAAGGTGATCGTAAACCACATGGCCGAAAACATTGCGTTCGTTGGAATCACTGACGCCATCACCATTGGTGCCAATCACCGAGCTGTCGGTGACACGTCCGTTTTCAAAGTTCTCAATCGTGACATCCTCCGGATCGGAGCCGCCGGCCGCATAGACATCGATCCATTCCTGATAGCCCGCATCGAGGTCCACGAAGTGGAGGCCGTCAGGGAAGACGTTGACGTAATTTCCGGAAATGCGGGCGCCGGGAAGTTCCAATGCGATGGAGATGCGTCCGCCCACCATCACGTTGAATTCGGCGCGATCACTCACGCCGTCACCATCGGTCCCCACGATGCAGCCGTAGGAATAAACGTCTCCTCCGGTTCGGTAACGGAAGGCGGCAACCGCCGATGACACCGGTTTCACGTCGGCCATGGTGGACCCGCCCGGGGCCAGGCCAAACCAGCAACCTTGAATGCGGGCGTTGGTGGCTTGATTAACCAACGCCACCGCGTAAATGGACGGATCAGCGGTGCTTCCGGCCGTCCGCCGGGCGATAAAAGAGAGGCCCTGAACCTTGAAATTATCCCCGCTGAATACGGCAAGGATACCGTTTTCGGAATCGCCGTAACCACTGTGAAGGATTCGGGTGGAACGACGCCGGTTCAACGCCGGATCTTGCGGATCGTTGGGGGCCGAGTCTGCGCCCGTCGAATCGAGCACGATTTTGATTTGCGCGTTGTTGCCGCCCAGAATCGGATTCGTGTTGGGTGAACTCCCCGGCTGCGAGTATCCATCGATGGTGATGTTGTTGTTCGAGATGAGAGGATATCCTCCCAACGGGGTCACGATGACGTGGGGCCCGGGCCCCGGAATATTGAATCGCACCGTTTCGCCCTCCTGCAGATTACTCAGCGCCTGAAGGAGAGAAGTCTGGCCCGCACCCGGGTTCTCATTGTTGACAGTGGTGACCGTCGCCGATCTCAGTGAAAGAACATTTAGGGACAAACAGAGGATCGCAAGATTGATTCGTTTCATAGAAGCGACTTTGGGCCGGAAGATTCTTTAGGAACGGCGGTAATTAAACCGTTCTCAACGTATTTTGCAAGCCACTTCGATTGGAGCAGCGCGGCAAAGGCGCATCTCAATTTTGTGGGACCCCGGATCCAGCGAACCACCGCACCCCTCACCCCGGCTCTCTCCCCTCGGAGGGGAGAGGGAGACGCGCGCACTGTCTGCAGCCTGGGAATGCGCGTCGCCGCGTCTCTGTCGCGTCGTCCACAACGGTGGCAGCGTCCAGGACCCGTCGTATGACGACGCAGTAGAGACGCGCAGCTCGACGCTTGAATTGGCCAACCCGTCATTCGCGACTCCCTCTCCCCTCCGAGGGGAGAGGGCCGGGGTGAGGGTGAGGTGGTTCGTTTGTCGCAAGGCGGCACAGAAAGTAAGATGCGCCCGCGCGGCAATGCCGCTCTGCCAAAATTTGATCCAGGCGAGGGCTCGATGGGCGGAGATTGCGCATAGGAATGGCGATTGCGTCCTTTGTCCGGTAAGCTCATCGCCGTGAGACTTTTGTTTTGGCTAGGTATGTTTTCACTCGGCGCTTTGTGGCCGGCGCGATCCGAATTGTTCGTGGCCAGTTTCAGCGGGAACCGCATCCATCGTTACAGTGAGACGAATGGGTCTCCGATCGGCGGGAGTGTATTCGTGGTGAGCGGCAGCGGCGGGCTGAATTTGCCCCACGGCCTGGCCTTTGGGCCCGATGGAAATTTGTATGTGGCCAGCGCAGGGAACGACGCGGTGTTGCGCTACAATGGGACGAACGGAAGTTTTATCGACGCGTTCATACCGTCGAGCAACGGCGTGCTCGATTACCCGGTCTGGCTGGAGTTTCGCCGCGATGGCTTTCTCTATGTCAGCAGCCAGCTCAATCATTGTGTGGCCCGTTTCAATGCGACGAATGGGACTTCCGGCGGTCTCTTCGTCACTCCCGCAAGTGGCGGGCTGAACGGTCCCTCTGGAATGACGTGGGGCAACGATGGGCATCTCTATGTGGTCGGCCGATTCGGAAATCAGCTCCTCAAATATGACGGGACCAATGGAACATTCCTGGGTTCCGTGGCTGCGAATGGCGTCCTGGACCAACCGTTCGGGGTCAAGGTGGGGCCGGATGGCCATCTGTACGTGGCCAGTGGCAATGGCGCCCGCGTCGTCCGTTTTCATGGCGGCACCGGCGCATTGCTCGGTGACTTCGTGGCTCCGGGCGCCGGCGGGTTAAGCCTGCCCATCGACGTCTCCTTTGGTCCTAACGGGGATTTTTACGTGGCCAGCTTCAACAACAACAAGCTCGCCCGTTTCCAGGGCGGCACCGGCATTTACTTGAATGACTTTGTGACGAACGGGAGTGGAGGTCTGTCCGGCCCGAACTTCATGGCCTTCCGACCGGCGCGGACGTTTAGCTCCAACATTCCCGGCGTTGGACCGATCGGGCCGGTGGAGCAACGGCATTTTGGATTCCAATTCACGGAAGGCCCGGCGGCCGATGCCAATGGCAATGTCTATTTTGTCGACCCGCGGACCAACCGAATTCATCGCAGCGATACCCGGGGCCTGCTTTCCCTCGTTCTGTCGAACAGCAGCGGCTGCAACGGAATGATGTTTGATCAACGAGGCCGGCTGATCGCCTGCCAGGGGGGTCAGCGACGGCTCATCGCCATCGATCCAAACACGACCAACGTCACCGTCCTGGCCTCCCATTTCCAGGGCCATCCCTTTATCGGACCCAATGATGTGGTGGTGGATTGGTTTGGCGGCGCTTATTTCAGTGACCCGGCATTCGGCGACGGACAGAACGTCGCCACGCAATCGGTCTATTATGTGTCGGCTCAGGGAGGCGTCTCGCAAGTGATCAGCAACCTGGCCCTCCCCAACGGCGTGATCCTGTCCCCCGGCGAACAGACGCTTTACGTGGCGCTCTCCAGCCCGGCCCGCTACATGAGTTACCCTGTCCTCGGCCCGGGCTTGCTCGGGCCGCCCGCGACCAACGCGCTTCCCCAAATCGGGGATGGCATGACGGTCGATACGCGGGGCAACCTTTATCTTTGTCTGCCGACCTTGAACCAGATTGTGGTGCGTTCCCCGGCCGGCGAGACGCTGGGCTTCATCACCATTCCCGAATCACCCGCCAATTGCACCTTTGGTGGGATCGACATGAAAACGCTCTTTGTCACGGCGCGCACATCACTGTATGTGTGCCGCATGGAGGCCGAGGGATATCGATTCGCCTGGAATCCTGCCAGCTACGCAGACTTTCAGGCCAAGTTTTTTGCAGGGCTGCCGGCGGCCGTCGCGCAGCTCGGCGCGGATCCCGACGGGGATGGGGCCAGCAACGAACTCGAATACCTGAACCGGACTCATCCGCTCATTCCTGGAGATGCCTGGCGACTGTCCATGGTCCGAACTGCTGGCATGGTTCAACTCTCCTTTCCGGCCTGGACAGACCGTCGCTATGTTATCGAGCGAAATAGTTCGGCGAACGATCCGGGAGGATGGCATGACGCTCAGCTCAACCTGGTTCCCCCTGCAGTCCCGCGCCTGCCGGGAACCGCGCGCGCGGTGGATCTTTTCAGCCTCGACCCCAGCCGCTTTTATCGGGTGCAGGTTCGTGAAGGGCCTCCGTGATCTGCCTTTCCGCGGAACCGAGAATGCCGGCGGCGTTCCAGAAGGTAGGGGGTTGAGCGAGTCGGCGAGCGATACCCCCGGTCGCGAGTCAAATGAGTGCACCCCGGAGGGGTGCCAGAGACCCGGGATGCATTTGGCGCGCCGTTCTCTTCCCCATTTTCTCGCACCTCCTCCGGGGTGCAAAACGCATCTGCCGTTGTCCGGGGGTACCGCTCGATGACTCGCTCAACCCCCGGCTAATTTCTGGAACGCCTCCAGCGTTCTTCTTGCCCCTCGGTGTGGATCTGCGACCCGAAGCTGTCACCTCGTGGATAACTCGACCGGCCGGTAGCCACCGCGCGATTTGAAATAGAGCAACAGGCTCAGGTAACAAAAAAACATGATGGCCGGCAGGACCGCCACTTTGGCCAGCGTGTTTTGGTTGTTCGCGGTCCGGAGCTGTTCCACCTGCGCGCTCTCGGCGGGGGAGAGCGTGGCGATTTTCTGTCGATCGAGCGGTTGATACGTCAGGCCATACTTGGATTGGGGCGGGGCCGCCACCTTTTCATGCAGGGCGGCGTTTTCCCGGGCCAGGGTTTGGTCGAGGAAATGATCCTGGATCGTGCCGAGCAGTGGATTGCCCAGGACACCCACCGAGATCATCCCGACACCGGCAATGGCATTGAGGGTGAGCGCCCCGCCTCTGGGGAATTGTTCCGAAACCACTCCAAGCGTCGTCGGCCAAAAGAAGGTCTTGCCGAACCCATAGCAGGTCGCGGCCAGAAAAACCATGATGGGCACGGCACCCGCATGGGCCAGCCAGAAAAGCCCGGTTGACGCAACCGCCGCGCACACCGCGAGCAAGCCCAGCGGAGAGATGCGATGGGCGATGGGCCCGGCAAAAAATCGCAGGATGAACATGATGGTCGACGTGTAGATGAGAACCCAATTGCCGGCGTTGGTCCCGAAATCCTTCAAGACGGGAGTCATCAGGGCGGCGATCCAACTGTCGGTTCCCAGTTCGGTGGTGGCCAGCAGCACCATCACCAGCAGCAGAAAGATGAACATAGGCCGGCCAAAGCTCCGGATGCGAACGGCGAAAAGGATCGTGGGCACGAGCGCGATCACGACGAGGAACAGCGGCGGGAGGCTCAGGCCGAAGACGCGCAGGATTTCGTCGATGGCGTACGCGCCAAAAATGCTGACGATGAGGCAGCCGGCCCAGCCGAATTCCCTCAGCATCTCGGTATACGAAACGCCGGCCGCGACCCGTTCCTGCACCGGAAATTTGTGGCGGAGCATCATCCATCCATAAATGGCGGTGGGGATGAGGTAAATGCCCGCCTTCCAGCGCCAGGAATTTTCGCCGCCCGAACTGCCCAACGCGATGGCGAGCAAGCCGCCCAGAACGAGGCCTCCCGGCCAGCCCGCATGCAGGATGTTGAGATGATGCGTCTTGCTCTTCGGATACATGGTGGCGGTGACCGGGTTAATGACCGCTTCAACAGCCCCATTGCCCAGGGCGAAGACAAGTGTCCCCAGATAGAGGCCGGTATAGCCCGTGGCGGTCATGGTCAGGACAGCCGCAAGCACATGGCAAACCCAGGCAAATGCCATGGTCCGTCCATATCCCAGTCGATCGATGACCAGGCTGAACAAGATGATGCTCAAGGCCTGCGGGTAAAGGCCCGCTCCCTGGATGGAACCCAGTTGCGTCTCCGACAAATTGAAGCGGACACTCCATTCCGTGATGAGAAAGGCCCGCACAACGAATCCGATGGCAACAGCGACGAGAGAAATGATGCAGGCGACGAAGAGCCGGGTTTGGTTTTGCATGGCAGTTTGTTCGACGGTTAATCGGCCAGGGGCGGGATCATTTCGCGCCGGCCCTCGATAAATTGGGACACGACGTGGTTCGACAGGCGGAGGCGGTCGGCGATGGAGAGTTGCGGGTGGCCGTGGAGCAGCATCATGCAGACGCTGAGCACATCGCCAGTGCCGGTGGCATGCCTTCGTTGCGTGATCGGTGCGGGCGGTTCGACTTGCCAAGAGCCTTCTTGGTAATATCCCGCCCCCTGTTCGCCCAGGTGCACAACAATCTCCTTCGCTCCCCATTCGACGATGCGCTGGAGGGCCTGGGGCAAATCCGTTGCGTCCGAAAACTCCATGAGTTCGCGGGCATTCCCGTGGGCGAGATCGACCCAGGGCAGCACCGATCGCACGGCCTGTTTGCGGGTGTGAATGACTTTTGCCTCCCCCAGGTTCCAATGCGGGTCCCAGTTCAGATCGAGCGAAGTCGTCAGTCCCTTCTTTCGCGCTGCCTCGAGAAGCTCCCGGTTGCCGCCGAACAGCATCGATTCGGAAAACCACACATCCGCCCGCAACAAATGCTGGCAGCCTCCCAAGGCGGCAAGGTCCAAATCATCCTTCCGCATCGACCGGTTGGCGGGCAGGCAACTGACAAAGTGACGCTGGCCGTTGTCAAAGTTTAGCGCCACCGACGTGCCGCTCGGCTGCACCGGGTCGCGGGTTAAGTGGGGTTCAATCCCGTGCTGCCGGAGTGTTTTCTGCAAACGTCTGCCCAAATCATCCGCGCCCACCTTTCCGAGGAAGACCACGCTAGCACCCAGGGAGGCCGCGGCGCAGGCGCTGTTGGCGCCGCCGCCGCCGATGGTCTCGACGATGGAGTCAACCGACGTCTCTCCGTCGCGGAACAACGGGTCGGAGGGAGGAAGGGAGGCGACTTTAATGTCGCGATTGATATTGCCGACGACACAGAGCGATCGGCCGGCGAAGACCTGGTCGTTCAGGGCAAACGACGCCGGTATCCCCGCGCGCTCCCCAGTTTTCATTTGGCCGGAGAAGAGGAGTAGCCTGGCGCGGGCTGGCCGTCGGGTGCCAGATGTCCGCAGCTCCAGAGCAGTCCATTGGCCACGAGGCGAAGATATTCAGGTGTGGCGGCGGTGGTCATGTCGTGACCGAGGGTGGTGGCAAAAACGCGGCCCTGGCCAAACTGATAGGTCCAGCAGACCACATGGTCGCGGCCGTCCCGGGGACTTTTGGCCCTCAACAATTCGTGGGATTTGGAATCGATGGAAATCGTTTGATACAACTCGTCCCCGGCGGTTTTCCATTCCTCCGGGAACTGCTTCGTGACAGGGCTTTTCGAGTCAAGCCGCCTGACGGTGAAAGGGCCGAAGGGATCATGAACCTTCGAACGCATGCCACAGCAGGTTTCCCATTCGCTGATTTTGGGCGAGCGGCGAAAGGCGTGGACGGCGCAATGGACCATGACCGCCGGTTTGCCCCCGCGAACGCTCTGCAACGCGTTTTCCAGATAGGCGTCCGGTATTTCATCATCGCACACGTCGTAGATGACCGCGTCGTAGGGATCTGCGAATTTGGGATTTCCCAAAATCTTCAGGCCAAATTCGACGGTGAAGTTGGCGGCGATCCGTTCGTGCAATTGGGTGGTCAGATGCGGCGCCAGCTTCTGGTAGTCATGGTAGCCGCCTCCGGTAAGAAAAAGGACTTTGAGCGGCGGCGGTTGGGCGGTGGCGGCGGAAAGCTCAGCCCCGGTCGCGCCACTCCAGGAAAGCAGCAGGCCGATCAGGACCAGCAAAACGCGGTGCCAATGGGCCGCCAGGCAGTTGCATCCGAGGGTTCGCGCGCAGTTATTCCTGAAAATGGCGGGACATTTCATAAGGGGATCCGGCGGCAGTGTTATGAAGCAGCCGGGCTTCTTCAAGGAAAGACGCGGCGAAAATTTGAGAAGGCGCATCCCGTGGCAGTCGGCAAAGAACGCAACATTCCGCGTTGCGCGTGGAGGACGGAGCCCCGAAGGGGCCAAATAATAAAGCCCAGGGCAATGCCCTGGGAACCGAGCCGCACAAGAATCCAAGCCCTGAAAGGGCGGAACAGGATTCAGGAGCCACATCTCCCCAAATTCGCACGAGATGAGCTACGCCAGGCGGTCTGGGTCCGATTGATTATTTCGCCCTTTCCAGGGCTTTGGCCTTTTGGGTTGGCCATCCACCCAGGGCGTTGCCCTAGGCTATATTATTTGGCCCCGTTGGGGCTCCAGAGGACGGATATTATCTCTCTCGCAAAATGAAATAGCTGACGCTGACAACCATGCCGGAAACTCCAATAACGCCCAGCCCCATGCCGATGTTGGCGCCCTGGCTCAGAACCCCGAGCGCAACAACGGCCGTGATGCCCGTGAGCCAGCCCACCGTGCTGACTCGCTCCGCCCGCGCGATGGATGCCTCATCCTCACGGGCCGAATCCCTCACCGAGTCTTCGATTGTGTTCATGATGGCGTTTTTCCTTTCAAATCCTTCGAATATGCGTTCGGCGGCTAGCCTGATGTCGGCCTAAAAATCGCGGCCGAACCCTCGATTACATTGGCGATGTTGTCTTCCCATCCAGGCTTGTCGATAAGATTTTGGGACCTTGATTCAGAGTTCTTTCCACTTCTAATAGGCTTCGTATGCGCGGGTGCGTCTCATACGCGGATCGTCTTGTAAAAGAACGCGGTGCCGTTGCAAATGCCCGTCAGGACTGCACGCATAACCCGGTATCTCGCCTGCTCGGATCCAGCCCGTCCGTTCATACATTGCGGCCGCCGGCTTATGCGGCTCGGTGTCGAGGTAGAGCAACGACCGTTGCACGGCCCGCGCCTCTTGCTCGATAGCTGACATCAACGCACTCGCAATGCCCTGTCGCCGCCACCGGGTGTGGACCAATAATTTTTGAACTTCCGCCCGATGCAAGCCGTTCGGGCGGGTGCAAAGGTTCAACTGCACGGTGCCCACGACCACGCCTTCCCGCCGCGTCGCGAGCAGAATGCGGGAACCCTTTCCCACCTCGTGAAAGACATCCTGCCAATAGCGCTCGGCAACATCGGTTGCCAGAGGCTGCGTGAATCCAATGGACGCCCCATCGTGCACCGCATCCCGAAGTAGTGCGACGAGCTGAGGCAAAACGCCTTGCGCCTCGTCGGCGTGGGGTCGGTCAATGGTATTGTAATACACAATACCATTGACCGACCCCGTAGGTGGATCCGCTTTCATAGATGAGGAACAAAGATCCCGTGAATCATAAGCAGAATAAACGCGATCAAGAATGGCAGACATCGGTTTCTAACCGTGCGGGGTGTCAGCAAACACGCCAACAGCACTACGATGGTCAGCACCAACGCACTCCCGTAAATCTCTCGATTTCCGAAATAGGTGTCAGCGAGAGGATAGAATGCCAACAATAGCAAGCTAACCACGTCGAGAGAATAGCCGAAGCGATTCAGGGAGGAGCATCTATCCACTGGAGCAGCAGACAGCCCTTTCATCGGTGTAAAAGCATAAATCCCGGGATCCACGCGAGCGCAACTAGTGCGAGCAGAATCGAATACACGCCGGTGCAAATTGAAGGCTTGCCCACGAACGTCGTCTGCTCGCGGGCAATACCGAGAATGTGTGCACACCCAAAAATTAAAATGAACGACTGAAAAACACTGTTGACTGTCAAGTATGCCGAGATGGTCGAGGTCTGCCCCACAACCGGTAACGGGAGGAAAAGTCCCCACCGCCAACTCACGAACAAGTGCGCAATGGCAACCCCGAGCGAGAGCAGAATGAGGATGAAATAGCGGCGCATGGCTAAGCGGCGTAACGACGAGGGCTCAGGCACTCCGGGCCTGGGTCATAAGATGCATACGGAATAAGACCACGGATGCCACGGATGGGCACGGATAAAACATCCGCGAAATCCGCGGTCCAAATCTCTCAAATTCGCACGAAGCCTTCCACCCAGGGCGTTGCCCTGGGCTATAACATTTGGCCCCGTTGGGGCTTTCGGCACAGGATCGGTTCGCGGCAGCCGATCGGGCGCCTCCATGGTGTTATGTCACGCGCACCGTGGGGAGTTCGTCGCCCGTTCCGGCCCCGTTGGGGCTCTCAGGGCAGGCAATTTTCAGGTCGTCCCGGTCGGCGTGCTCGGTATGCTTTGTAGCATGAGCCGGCAGAAATTTGGATTGGCAGTTGGGTTGGGGTGCGTCGCGGTACTGGCAGGCTGCGTTACGGGAGCGCCGACGTCGGCGCCCCGGCCGTTTCTTCCCCCGGTGCATGGAGCCCATCAATCATCATCGTTATCGTCCTTGGCCGAGGTGAAGACAAAAGCCGCGCGCGTCGGCGCGGGCATCTTGCTGTCGGCGCCCCGCACCGAACGCCAGATGACTTCATTCAACAACAGATCATCCGCCGCATCCTCCTTCGTGAAATCCATCTTGTTCGAAAGCTTGGAGCCCCAGGCGGTCTTGGTGTTGATGGCGTTCAGATCGACATTGGCAGGGAGCGCGGCGTAGGGTCGCAAGTCGGGCCGGCTTGAGGCGGGTCGAAACGAATTGTACATCGGCATGGCCGCCGCGTCGAATTGCGACATTGGCTTCAGCCCGAGGATGAGTTCCATCGTGCGCAACATGCTGCTCGTGGAATACATGGTCGAATCGACGGTGCCGCGCCTGACGTGAGGGCTGATGACGTAGGCGATGGTGCGGTGGGCATCGACGTGATCCGGGCCGTTTTGCGCGTCATCTTCGACCACAAAGATGGCCGTTTGCGGCCAGAATTTCGAGCGGGAGAGGGCTTCCACGAGGCGTCCGAGCGCGAGGTCGTTGTCGGCGACCGCGGCGATGGGAGTGGGTTTGTTGGTGGCGGTGCCGCTGGTGTGATCGTTGGGCAGGCGGACGATCTGAAGCCGGGGCATGTCGCCTTCGCGTTCGAATCGTTTCAGCTCCGAGATGAAGCGGTCGGCGCGCAACTGGTCGGAATAGCCGGTGTCAAAACCACGGAACCAGGGATCGAAATGATCCCGCAAGGCGGCCACGCGGGACGTGCCGGGGTCATTGGTGGTTTTGCCGTTGCGAACAAACTCGCCGTAACTGCGATAACTCACGCCGTCTTCCCGGGCGCGATCCCAGAGGTAACCGCCGGCGGGCGTGGCGATGTCGAAATTGCCCTCGGCCGGATAAGGAAATTTCTTGTGCTTGTTGTGGCCGTAGGAGAGCGGCCACGTTTTTTCGACGAAGTCGGTGGCGTAGGCTCCCATCGTCCATTCGTGGCCGTCCGCGCTGACCTCGCTTTCGACGTAAAAATTATCGAGGAGAACGAACTCGCGGGCGAGCTGGTGGTGATTGGGCGTGATGCGTTCCGGAAAAAGACAGAGGGATGGATCGCCATTGCCCTGCGGGAGATCCCCCAGCACCTGATCGTAGGTTCGGTTTTCCTTGATCACATAGATGCAATATTTGATCGGGCTCGCCCCGCCCGGGAAACGCGGCACGGCATTTTCCTCCGCGCTGGCGGCGGTGGTCTGGGGCTCGGGCAGGGGGAGGCAACGGTACATCTGGGCCGTGTGCTTTTTCATTTCCTCCTCGAACTTGTCCCCGTGGGAAATGGGCACAACGCTGACTGTGCCCTGGAGAAGGCCGGCGATGTATTCGGAGACCGTGCCGGGCATTTCGCGTCCCGGGTTGGGTCCGAGCCGGTTGGAGCGGCTGATCACGCCTTTGCCGTTGGCCACCAGCAACCGTTTGCCATCCGGAGTGACCCGTACGGAAGTGGGATACCAGCCCACCGGAATAAAGCCGAGCGAGGCGCTGTGTCCGGGCCGCGACACGTCGAAGACGGCGACGGCGTTAATGGTGGCGTTGGCGACAAAGAGATGCTTTTCGTTGGGCGAGAGCGCGAGGCTGTTCGGCGTGGAACCGGGTTGGGAATCGGGCTTGAACTGGGCGGCCAGGGTCTCGAGCGGCTGGCCATTCGACGTGTCGAGTATCGTAATGGTGTTGCGATTGGCATTGGCGACATAAAGCTGCCGCCCATTCTTCGAGAGGATCATCTCGTTCGGATGATCCTCGACGGGCCAACGAGTGAGCACGCGTCCGGCGACGATATCGATGACGGCAACACAGCGTTGCGCCCAATAGCTGACATAAAGCCGGCCGCGTTTTTCGTCGAGGACACAGGCATAAGGGAACGGATCCTCGGGGCGCGTCGAGGAAAGGAGGGCTTCGGCACGTTTGGTGATGGCGGCTTCATCCTCGTTCTCAGATGGAATGAGCTCCGCTTCGGCTTCGGCATTGATATTGGTGCGAAGGACGATTTCGAGATTGGTGCGTTGCACCAGGTCCACGATGCTGACGGTGTGCCCCCAGAGGTTGGCGACATAAGCGGTGTTGCCGTCCGCGGAAACGGCGACGCCGCTCGGGATTCCGCGCTTTTTGGCATCGCGCAGCTTGATCGCGTCGTGACTGGTCAGATAGCCGTCGGCGAAAAGGAACGAATGCAGAACTTCGCTTCCGGCGCCGCTGCACAAGATCTTCTTCCCATCCGCCGTGAAGGTGATGCCATAAAAGGCTTCATCCACTCCCGCCCGGGAGATCACCTTTTCCGTGGCGATTTCGAAGACAACGATTTCATTCCGGCCGTAACCGGAGTGCAACACGGCGGCGAATTTGCCGGAAGGATGCAGGGCGATATTGACGGGAAAATCGCCCACCAGGATCTGCTTACCGGCCGGGCGAAGGAACCACTGATTGGGAAGGCGCACCGCGCCGTCGGCTGTCACGCCGGGAACCACGATCGGCCGGGAGGCCGCCCGGGCGGGTCCGGGGTCGCCTGATTCCGTCCGGGGAATGGCCGAGCATCCGGCCAGCAACGCAAACACCGTTGGCAGAAAAATGGGCAAAGGAAGTCGCATAGAATGGCGAGGGTTATGCCATCCGCCGCGGTGCGGGTAAAGCAGCAAGGCGTTAGTCCAAGACGCTGCCGCGCCAATCCCGACCCGTTGAGTCTTGGTTGTCTGATCCAATTTTTGTCTCCGGCGGCGCCCTTCTTATTCTATATTCCGCTCATGCCGGAACTTGCCGAAGTCGAATATCATCGCCGCCAATGGAACCGGGGATTGGGACGGCGAGTCGTTGGGGTCGAGTGGCATGGCGACAAGCGTATTTTTCGCGGCTTGGACCTTCCTCTTCTTCGCGCCACCCTGGAGGGGGCCACTTTGCGCGCTTCCGAGGCGCATGGAAAACGGATGCTCTTCCGGTTTTCCAAGGGTGGCTGGCTTGGTCTGCACCTGGGCATGACGGGGAGTTTGCGCTGCGAACCGGAGCCGTTCACCGGGGGCAAACACGATCACCTTGTCCTGCACCAGCGCGAGCAGGCGCTGGTCTTCAGTGATCCCCGCCAATTTGGCCGCGTCCTGTTCCATCGCGGAAAGACGATGCCTGACTGGTGGGCGAGCCTGCCTCCGGCGGTGACCTCGCCCCAGTTCACCCGCCAGGCCCTGGCGACTTTTCTCGCGCGACACGCCAAAGCACCGATCAAGGCGGTGCTGTTGGACCAGGCGCAATTCCCCGGCGTGGGCAACTGGATGGCGGATGAGATTCTTTGGCGCGCCAGAATCAATCCACGCATCCCGGCCGGCCGCCTGAACGCCCGGGCGGCAAATGCACTTTGGCGGCAGGCCCGCTTCGTTTGCGCCGCGGCGTTGCGCCTCGTGGCGCCCGCTCATGGTGACCCGCCGGTCTCCTGGCTTTTCGCTCATCGCTGGGAAAAAGGGGGGCGCTGTCCCAGGGACGGCGTCCAGCTGTCCCGTGCGACCATCGGCGGGCGCACCACCGCCTGGTGTCCGCGCTGCCAGGGTGCTGGAAAGAGTTGAACGAGTGCGGCAGGGGCGAGGTTTATGTCCTGCACGAGGAGAGGGCCGGGAAGGGCATCACGCTGCTGACATCGTGTCGCAGCGGCGGATTAGATGGGCCCTCCTCTCCCTAACCCTCTCATCCCTCCTAGGGAGGAGAGGAGACGAAGAGGCTTCCGAAAAATTTCCTTTGGCGGAACGCCGCGCAGGCGTCACCATCCGAAACACTTTTCGGCGTTATGAAAGCATGAGCCCATGAGCAAACGAGCCCCGTCTCGCCCGACCGGACCGCCGAAGCTGTCGTGGCCGAAATATGTCCTGGCGGCGGTGTCCCTCTTCGTGGTGGTGACCGTTTACTGGACCTTGCAGGAAGTGAAGCGGCTGCAGCGGGCCAAGGATGCCTCTCAGGATCTGCGCCCGGGCCAGTTGCCTCCTCCGGCTCCTCCGGCAAGTCCGACCAACGGGACCGGTTCTTCGCTGTCTCCCTTCGGCCCTACCATCGCGAGCAAAGCGCCCGCCCCCGCGTCCGCCCCCGAAGGCATGGTCTGGATTCCCGGGGGCGAGTTTTCGATGGGAAGCGATGCGGCGAGCGAATCGTTGTGCGGCCTGCCCGGCGTGACACGCGATGCAATGCCCATCCATCGCGTCTATGTCGACGCCTTTTGGATGGATGCGACCGAGGTCACCAACGAGCAATTTGAACAATTCGTGAAAGCCACCGGCTACATCACGGTGGCCGAGCAAAAACCGACCCAGGAGGAATTTCCGACGGCGCCGCCCGAAAACCTGATCGCCGGCTCGACCGTTTTTACGGCCACGCCGCAGCCGGTCAAGTTGGACAATTATTTTCAATGGTGGCGTTACGTGGCGGGCGCGAACTGGCGTCATCCGAGCGGCCCGGAGAGCGACCTGGCCGGCCGCGCAAAATATCCGGTGGTGCAGATCGCCTACGAGGACGCGGTGGCGTATGCAAAATGGGCGGGCAAACGACTCCCGACGGAGGCGGAGTGGGAATTCGCGGCGCGGGGCGGCTTGGCCGGCCGGCTTTATGCGTGGGGGGATGAGTTGAAGCCGGGCGGAAAATTTCAGGCGAACATTTACCAGGGCCACTTTCCGGTGGAAGGCGGGGATACCGGCGAGGATGGCTTCAAAGGCGTTGCGCCGGTTGCGCAATATCCGCCGAATCCCTACGGGCTCTACGATGTCGCCGGCAATGTCTGGGAATGGGTGAGCGACTGGTATCGTCCCGACACCTACGCGCGCTTGAAAGTGGCGGGCGGGGTGGCGCGCAATCCACAGGGCCCCGACGCGCCCTACGATCCGGCCGAGCCGACGGAGAAAAAGCGGGTGCATCGAGGCGGCTCGTATCTTTGCACGGACCGCTATTGCACGCGCTACATGGTGGGCACGCGCGGCAAGGGGGAGGTGCGCACGGCCAGCAATCATCTCGGCTTCCGTTGCGTAAAGGCGGGAACAAATCCCGGCGGACAAAACTGAACGGAAGCCGCCCAATGATGCTCGTTCCACGGATTTCCGGCAGGCGCCGACTCCTTACGCGGATGGCGGTGATTGCCGCCATTCCCCTGCTCGTGCTGCTCAACACGGGGTGCCGCTTAATCAGAAGCGCCGTGGACATTCCGGCCGAGACGGTGCGGGCGGTCACGCCGGGGAAGAAGGAAAAAGAGGCTGCGGACCCGGTGGAGGTGCAACAGAAACTCCTGCGTTTCTCGGCTGAATTCTCGGCCCAAATGATCGCCGGGATCGACCAGCTCCGGCGCGGCACCAACCCGATCGATCCGGCGGAGATGTTGCGATTAAAAATCGCGGCCGTGACCGAGTCTTGTTCCATCGCCTCCGGCCCCAATGCATTTGCCAATCTTTTGGACATGACCGTCTTCGTCACCTCGTCCCGGATTGCCATTGAGGATTACTGGCGGCCGAAGCTTTACGGGGCATCGGCCCAACCGATCCTGGAGCTGTGCCGCAGCCAGGAGACGAACATCTGGTCGCTGGCAGGCACGGTCCTGAAACCGGCGCAACAGGAGGAATTGCGCGAGGCCATCGCCGCGTGGCGGCAGCAGCATCCGATCCCGGAAAGAGTCATGGGAGCACGCGCGCTCGGTTTCGCCACGGAAGCGGCCCGGGCGCAGAAAACCGAAACCGCGATGTCGGACAGCGTATTCGGGTTGCTGGGGCTCGATCCGCTGGCAGGGCTGGACCCGGCCACGCGTGAAATCGCCCAGACGCGGATCTTCGCGGAGCGCGCGCTTTACGTGACGCAGTGGATGCCCACATTGATGCGATGGCAGGTTGAACTCCTGAGCGCAAATGCGGTGGCGATGCCCCCGGTCCAGCAATTGATCACCAATTCCACGGAACTCGCCGCCTCCGCGGAACGCATCAGCCGGGTGGCCGGGCAATTGCCGGAAGCGGTGAGCCGCGAACGGGAGGAGATCCTCAAAGCGCTCGAGTCGCAGGAGAAGGGCCTGGCCGCGCTGGCGGGGGAATTCCGGCAAACCATGGCCACCGGCGCACAGATGTCCGCTTCGTTGAACACCACTCTGACGACCTTCGACGCCCTGATGAAGCGATTCGGGGTGGGCGAACCCAAGCCGGACAAACCGCGGTCCACCAACTCGAATCCGTTCCGCATTCTTGATTACGCCCAAACCGCCAACCAACTCGAAAGCATGGCGCGGCAATTGAACGAACTGTTGCGAACCCTGGACCAGACGGTCAGCGCGACGAATCTCTCGAAGCTCGCTGCCCAGATGTCCCCGGTCGTGCAACAAGCGCAGTCAGGGGGGAAGGAAGTGGTGGACCATGCTTTTGGCCGGGCCATCCTGTTGATCGTCGTCGCCGGCGCTGTGGTGCTGGTGGCGGCCTTGATTTACCGGCTTCTGAGCGCCCGCCTGACGCCCCGACGCGACCCGGGCTCAACCCGCATCGGGGAAGGTCGGTGAGCCAAGGCATGTCAGGCCGATTAAACAGTTTTCAGAAGACGATGCTCCAGTGGAATGACCTCCATCCTTATAACGCCGTTCATGTGGCGCGCCTCCCTGGCCCGCTGGATGAGGATCGCCTGCGCCGGGGGATTCGCCAGACACTGGCGGCGCGCGGCCTGACCCACCTCTCCATCGATCGGGCGAAAGGCGCCTATCGTTACGAAGGGGGTCCCGCAGATTGTGAAGTTCGGGTCATGGATGGCGGACAGGATCCGCACGCCGTTTTGGTTGGCGAAGTGGAACGCCAAATCAACGCTCCCTTCGCACCGGCCGGGCGGCTCAATCCATTCAGGTTTTTCGTGGTGACGACCGTTGATTCGTTTTTTCTCGGCCTGGTCTATTTTCATGTGGCGGCGGATGCCGAGGCGGTGGTGTTGCTGTTGAAGGAACTGGTGGAAGCCTGCTGCGTCGGAGATGCGCCGGCGAAGGCCTCTTCCTTGGATCTTTACCCCGATGGCCGCGCGCGTCTGCTGCTCCGCCACCCCGGCGTCGTTGCCCGCCGTTTGTTGGCCCTGCCCCGGCAGTTTCGCAACCTGCGGCGGTCCTGCCGCGTTTCCTGTCGTGACGCCGCCAACATGGCCAATCGTTTTCACTGCTTTTCCCTGCACCCGGACGGGCTGCGCGGGGTGGCCGCCACGGCGAAAACCTGGGGGGTAACCATCAATGATGTGTGGCTGGCCCTGCTTTTGAAGGCGCTCGGGCCGCTGTCGGCCGGGCGGGGCCGGGCGCGCAAACGCCGGGCGATTTCCGTTGGCTGCATCGTCAATCTCCGCCAGGCCCTGGGCTTGGAGCGCGGGGAGACGTTTGGGCTTTTTCTCGGTTCGTTCGCCGTCACCCACGATGTGCCGGACGGAATCGGCTTGAGGGAACTGGCGCGGGACGTTCAGGATCAGACCGCGGCCATCAAGCGGCGCCAACTGTTTTTGGGGACGCCCATGGAGCTGGGTTTCGCCCGGTTCATGTTCCGTTTTTTTTCGGCCAAAGGACGAATGAAGTTTTATTCGAAGCACTATCCCCTCTGGGGTGGCATTACCAACCTGAATTTGAATACGCTCTGGAAGGGGGCGACGCCGGAGGCCGGCCCGCTCGATTATTTTCGCGCCGTCTCCACCGGCCCGGCTACGCCGCTGGTGCTTTCCGTGACAACCGTTCATGACCGGGCGAACATTGGTTTGAGCTATCGGCCGGCTGTTTTTTCCGCGGACGCCGTGAAAGGAGTGGAGGAGCGGTTCCTGCAGGATATCATCCAACTGAAGGAAGGATTGTGAGGTGCCTTTTTCCCGCCCCTTTCCCGTTGTTCCTGGCGTTCCTGCTGGCTGGCTGTGGCCATATACAGCGGCACGCCCTTCCCCCGGAGCTGGCCAACCAAATCGAAACGAATTCCGTCCGCCACCCCCTCCGGCTGGCACGGGAGCTCGAAGAGCGCATCCTGGCGCTCGACCCTGGGAACGTGACAGCGGAGGATGTTCGCGATGTGCTCTCGCACGCGCCGGCGCCGCGGATCGTCAACATCCACGGCGGAGTGGCCCGGGTGATTCCCCGGATGGTGTCGTTCTCCGAATTCCTCATCGGCATGGGCTATCCTGCCATCAGCCTGACCAATCCGAGCGACGGCACCTACAGCTTCAGTTGCTACGAGAGCAGCGCCAAGATCGCGGGCGTGATCGCCTGGTTCTACGAAAAGGAGGGATTGCGTCCCATGATGGTCGGCCACAGCCAGGGTGGCATGCAGGCGGTCAAGGTTCTCTACCAGTTCGCGGCCAAGCCGTCCGCCCGGCGCCATGTCTGGAATCCGCTGACTTGGGAGCAGGAGCCACGGTGCGAGATTACGGATCCGGTAACCGGGCGGCGGCGTCCGGTGGCGGGCCTGAAGTTGCCTTACGCCACGGCGGTGGGCGCAGGCGGATTGACACGCCTTTTGCCGAATCAATGGGGCATGACCTTCCGGTTGCGGACCATTCCCGATTCCGTGGAGGAATTCACCGGCTTCTGCAAGAAGCACGATCTGCTCGGCGGAGATTTCCTGGGGTATGGCCCGGCCAACCATTTCAAATCCGGCGGCACGGCCCTGGTGCGCAACATCTGGTTGCCAACGGAGGAGAAACACGGCGAGATTCCCGACACGAAACACCTGCTAAAAAGCCAGGAGATCCGGGATTGGATCAGTCGCTATCGGCCGGCGCCCGAGCCCATCGCCACGCCCGGCGTTCCCCCGCATTTTGATGCGGACAGCTCGCACATCCTCTGGGCGGCGGAGGTGTGGTACAGCATCAAGAAACACTGGGTTCTCGAATTGCAGCGCCTGCTGCGCGCGCAACGCTCGATGGAGGGACGGCCATGAGCAAACGGGGCGGGTTTGAGTGGTGCTGCCTATGCGTGGTTTTGCTGGTGACAGCGTGTCGGACTGGTCCGCGGCCAGGCTCGGGTGTGGTGAGCCTGGCGCAGGCTGGACCAATGGCGTCGGGCCGGGAGTATGCGCCTGCCCACGAAACGGTGGAGCGGGTCCTGGCGCTCGACCCGGTGCGGGTGAGCGAAAAGGATATTCGCGAGGTGCTGGTCGGGGCACCGGCCCCGAGAATCATCAATATCCAAGGCGGGTTCATTCCGATCCAGGGCAGCCTGGCTTCGTTCTCCGAGTTCCTCGTCGGGATGGGATACCCCCGGGCCAGCATCCAGAATCCCAGGAACGGGAAATATGCGTTCGATTACTCGGTCAGCACTGAGAAAATCAGCGGCGCCATCGCCTGGTATTACGAGCGTGATGGATTACGCCCGATGATCGTGGGCCACAGCCAGGGCGGCATCCAGGCGGTCAAGGTGCTCTACAAGCTGGCGGGCGATTCAGCGCCCACCATCCCGGTGTGGAATCCGCTGACCTGGAAAGCCGAGGAACGGGACGATTTCATCGATCCATTGACCGGAATGAGTCGTCCGGTCGTCGGGCTCAAGATTCCATACGCCACCGCTGTGGTCGCCGGTGGATTGGGGAGAGCCTTCCCTCATCATTGGTCCATCAATAGCAAGCTGCGGAAAATCCCCGATTCCGTGGAAGAGTTTACCGGGTTTCAGAAGGGCATGGATATTTTGGGCGGGGATTTCCTGGGCTACGGATCCGGCAACAATTACAAGTCCTGCGGGACGGCCCGCGTGCGCAATGTGCGGCTGCCCTGGACGTATGTCCATTCCACCATTCCCCACACCAGCCACTTGTTGAAAAGCCAGTCGATCAAGGATTGGATTAACAACTACCAGCCCGGGTGTGACGCGGTCGAATCGCCGGAGCTCGATGTGCAATTCGATGCCGACAGTTCGCACATCCTTTGGGCCGCGGATGTCTGGTACAGCATCAAAAAGCATTGGGTGCTCGAGTTGCAAGCGCTGCTCCGGGCCAGAGGCGCTCACGACCATGTCCGTTGAAGAACTTCCATGGCGCCGCCTCGTGGTGGGCGCTTCCGGGCTCATCTACTGGGCCGGGGTCTGGATTCAGGCGCGCCGCATTCGCAAACAGATCGGACGCTCCCCCAATCTCAAACCGCGCGGCCGAAAGGAAAAGATCCTCTGGCTGGGATGGTTCGTGGTCATCGTCGTCTGGGTGGGCCAGCCGTTTTGGATCGGAACTGATGTGGCCCGGGCGGTCCCGGACGTTCTGGCCTCCTTGTTGCGCCCGGCCGGTCTAATCCTGGGCGTTTTGCTCGTGGTTGCTGGCTACCTGGGCACGCTTTGGTGTTACCGGGCCATGGGCGACACCTGGCGCATCGGCATCAATCGGAAGGAAAAAAACTCGCTGGTCCGCCATGGGCCCTATCGCTGGATGCGGCATCCAATCTATTCGTTCCAGATCGTCATGCTGATGGGCGCGGCCCTGCTGCTGCCCACGCCCGCCTCCGGCTTCATCCTTGTGCTGCATTGTGTGTGCGCGTTCATCAAGGCCATGGATGAGGAAAAATACCTTTCCCTCATTCACGGAGAGGTTTACCGCGACTACATGGCCGTCACCGGGCGACTGTTGCCGAAGGCCCCTGGTGCGCGCGCAGCGGGAAAATGAACGGATCCGGTGGGTTAGCGTCGTAGCGGCGCGCGTCCCGCCTGCCGTAGAGCCGAGGCGTCTCGCCCGGCGGAATGGGCGCAATCGTTTGCAATGCCAAGTCCGGGCGGCAAGATGCCGGCCCTCTACGTCAGGCGGGACCCCGACGCTACCTCCTCTCCCCGTGAGGAACGAACGGGGAGAGGGAGTCCAACCCCAACGCTAAACAGCATCGAGGTGCCGGATGTTTTTCCGCGGGAGAGAATTGATTTTGAAACGGACGCCGCTCAGATTGTCCGCCGAACGAAGACATGAGTGAACCACTGAGCGGAAAAATTGCATTGGTGACCGGCGCGTCCCGCGGCATTGGCCGGGCCATCGCGCTCAAGCTGGCCCGCGCCGGCTGCGCAGTGGCGCTGGTCTATCGCAGCGGTCACGACGAAGTGAGCGCTGTCTGTTCGGAAATTCAATCGTTGGGCCGGCGGACGCTGGCCATTCAGGCCGACGTCAGCGATCCCGATTGTGTCGCCGAGGCGTTCACAGCCTTTCGAGAACAGTTCGACCGCGTGGACATCCTGGTCAGCAACGCCGCCACCGGGGTTCTTCGTCCCGCCCTGGAACTGACCCTGAAACACTGGCGGCGTTGCCTGGAGACCAACGCCCTCGCCCTGAACCTGCTGGCGCAGCAGGCGGTGCCGCTCATGGGCGACGGCGGACGGATCATCGGCATTTCCAGCCTGGGTGCCACGCGAGCCATCCCGCATTACGCCTACATAGGCGCCTCCAAGGCGGCCTTGGAATCGGTGGCGCGCAGCCTGGCCCAGGAACTCGGTTCGCGCGGCATTCGCGTAAACATCGTCAACGCGGGCGTCGTGGACACCGATGCGCTGAAGTACTTTCCGAACCGCGAACTGTTGCTGGCCGAGTACGCGCGCCGCGCGCCGGCCGGTCCCACGCTCACGCCCGAGAATGTGGCCGACGCCGTTTATTTGCTCTGCCTGCCCGAAGCCGCGATGATCACCGGCCACACCCTCGTGGTGGATGGCGGTTACTGCATTTCAGGATGAACGGCCCAACTCTCACAGATTCCGGGCTGGCCGGCGAAGTGGCCATTGTGACCGGCGGCAGCCGGGGCATTGGCCGGGCCGTTGTGCAAACGCTGGCCGCCGCGGGCATGGAAGTCGTTTTCACCTTCCGCGAAAACCGGGAGGCCGCCGCCGAAGTCCTGCAGTCCGTCCCCGGCGCCAAAATCACCGCTGAGGCGGTCGACGTGGGTGATGACGTCGCCTGCACGGCCCTGGCGGAAAAGGTCTTCGACCGCACCGGCCGCCTCGATCTTCTGGTCAACAACGCGGGTGTGATCCGGGACAACCCGCTGGGAGCCCTGGAACCGTCGGATGTCCGGGCCGTGCTCGCCACCAATGTCGAGGGTACTTTCAACATGACGCGGGCCGTCCTCCCCTTCATGATCTCGCAACGGCGGGGGAAAATAGTCAATATCAGCTCGGTCTCGGGCGAGAAGGGCGGGCGCGGACAGACGAATTACGCCGCGAGCAAGGGCGCCATCAACGCCTTTACCCGTTCGCTCGCCGTCGAAGTCGCGCCGCGCGGCATCCGGGTCAACGCGGTGGCGCCGGGGGTCATCGAGACGGAGATGTCGCGCGCCGTGCGGGAACTGGCCGGTGACCAGATCAAGGCGCGCATTTTGTTGCGGCGCTGCGGGCGGCCGGAAGAGGTGGCGCACGCGGTTTGGTTTTTGAGTTCGCGCTACGCTGACTATATCACAGGGCAGATCCTGCATGTGGATGGCGGGTTCAAAATGGAATAACACAACATGAATAACGCAAGCATCAGCAAAGAAGATATCCTCGCGGTTTTTCCCAAGGTGGCGGCCACCATGGCCGACGCGCTCGGTTGCGAGGTGGAAAAAGTAACCCTGAACGCGTCGTTGATTGACGATCTGGGTGCGGAGTCGATCGATTTTCTCGATATCGTTTTCCGCCTGGAACGCGCCTTCAAGGTGAAGATCCCGCGCGGCAAGATTGTGGAAGCCGCGCGCGGTGACCTTTCGGAATCCGAGTTCGAAAAAGGCGGAGTTGTCACCGAGGCCGGGCTGGCCCGCCTGAAAGCCTTCCTGAGCGAAGTGCCGCCCGAACGGTTTCCCTCGCCGATGAAGGTGGCGGACATTCCCCACCTGTTCACCACGGAGACCTTCTGCAAGGTGGTGATCCGGCAGCAGCGGATCGCCCCCGTGGCCGCGCCCTCGGCCTGAATCCGCGCCACTCACCGGACTGACATGGACGAACATTTCCGTGCCTTTACTTTCGTGGATCGGATCCACGCCATCGAACCGGGCGTCCGGCTGCGCGGCAGCTACGCCATTCCCGCCGACATCCCGTCGTTCCCAGGGGTGCTGGTGGCCGAAGCGGTCGGACAACTGGCCGCCCTCGGCGCGATGGCGGCGGTGGATTTCAAGAGCCGGCCGGTCGCCGGCCTGGCCGGTAGCATCGAACTCCTCGCCCCCGTCCGTCCAGGCCAGGTCCTCGAGTTGGCGGCCGAGCTGGAATCGGTGGACATCGAGGCGGTGGCCTACGCCGGAACCGCCGAGGCCGACGGCGTGCCGATCATCCGCCTCCAGCAATGTGTCGGGCCAATGATACCGCTTGAGGAATTTGATGACCCTCAGGCGTTGCGCGAACGGTTCGCCCTGCTCCGGGGTCCAGGCGCCCGTTCAGGCGCCTTCGGGGGGGTGCCGTCCTTACCGCTGGAACAGACGACCGGCGAACCCGGGCAATCGTTGTGCGCGAAGGTGCAGGTGCCCGCGGCCGCGCCCTTCTTTGCCGATCATTTCCCGCGTCGCCCGGTCTTTCCCGGCACGCTCCTCATGAAGGCGAATCTCGAGCTGACGGCGGCGCTGGCCACACAGTTGCCACCGCCGGCGGCGGGCGGTCAATGGGTGCCGCGGGGCATGTCGGATGTGAAACTGCGCGCCTTTACGCCGCCGGGAGAAATTCTGGAAATCGAAGCCCGGTTGAGCCAGCTCTCCCCCCGGGCCGCCATCGTGAGTGTGACCACCCGCAAGGACAAGAAGGTGATCAGCACCGGCCGCGTGCTGCTCGCGCCGGAGGAACGCCCATGATGCCGCGCCGCCGGGTGGCCATCACGGGCGTCGGGATGGTCACTCCCGTTGGCAACGACGCGCCCAGCACCTGGGCGAAGCTGGTGGCGGGAACCAGCGGCGTGGCGCCGATCGCCGGGTTTGACGCGAGCGGCTTTCCGACACGCATCGGTGCCGAGATCAAGGACTTTAAGGCGGAATCGGTACTCACGGACCGCAAGCTGTCGAAGTTCGCCTCGCGCCCGCATCGGTTCGCGTTCGCGGCTGCCGAAGAGGCCTTGCGCGATGCCGGCATTCGTCCGGAACCATCCACGCGCCGCCGTTGGGGACTCATGGTGGGGGCCGGGATGATGGGCGTGACCTTCAACGAACTGGAAGCGATCCACGCGCAGTGCGCTCCCGATGGCGAGTTGAATGAGGACGGGTTTCTGCGGGATCAATTTCCGGCGGACCCGGTCGCGTTCTGCCGCAGCCAGACCAACGCGGGCCTGGCCTTGCTGGCGCGCCATTTTGGCATCGAAGGTTACGCCAGCGCGGTGCACACCGCCTGCGCGTCGGGGGGACAGGCTGTGGGCACGGCCCTGAAGGTTCTCCGCCGCGGGCATGTCGATTTCATGCTCGCCGGCGGGTACGATTCCATGCTCAACCCGATCGGTTTGGCCGCCTTCTGCCTCCTCGGCGCGCTCTCGACGGATAACGACACGCCCGAACGGGCCAGCCGGCCGTTCGACGCGAATCGGAATGGGTTCGTGCTTGGGGAAGGCGCCGGCATGCTCGTCCTCGAAGAATGGAACGCCGCCCGCCAGCGGGGCGCGCACATTTATGCCGAGCTGGCCGGCGATGGAAATTCGTTGAGCAGCTATCGCATCACCGATTCGCATCCGTCCGGGGACGGCCCGATCCAATCGATGCAGCAATCGCTGAGCGATGCGGGGCTGACTCCGGAACAACTGGACTATGTGAACGCCCATGGCACTTCCACGCTCATGAACGATCGCAGCGAATGCGCTGCGCTCCGGGCCGTGCTTGGCGCCCAAATCGAACGGGTGCCGGTCAGTTCCACCAAAAGCTGCATGGGCCACCTGATCGCGGCGGCCGGCGCCGTGGAGGCGGCCGTCTGCGCGCTGGCCATCCGGGATGGCATCGCCCCGGTGAGCGCGAACCTGCTGCAGCCCGATCCGGACTGCAACGTGAACCTCGTGCGCGGGAAGTCGCGGCGGATGCGCATTCGCGCCGCCCTCTCCAATTCCCTGGGCTTCGGCGGCTCGAACAGCTCGCTGGCGTTTCGCCATCCGGAGGAAGTCACCATCGGATGAGCACTTCCGGCAGAATTGCCATCAGCGGCGTCGGCGCCGTTTGCGGGGCGGGTTTGGGCGTGGACCAAATCTGGGACGCCGTGGTGAACGGCCGTTCCGCCATCAAACCGATCCGTTCCTGGGACGTCAGCCAGTGGCCGGTGGGGATGGGTGCGGAAGTCACCGGGGTGGACAACCGTGCGCTCGTCGAAGATCGGAAGCTGCACAAGTTGATCACGCGCACCGATCTTTTTGGCCTTTATGCGGCCGGTGCTGCGCTGCAACAGTCCGGCGTTACGGCCTACCGCGAAACGCTCGCGGCCGATATCGTCCCCCGATTTAACGATCGCAGCGGAGTTTTTGCCGGTTCGGGTGGCGGTAATTACCGCAGTAACTACGATTTCTTCCCGCTGCTCACCTCCGCCGCGGGTGATCTCCGGAAATTCGGGCGCGAGCTGGGCGACCAGGTCAACCCGATGTGGCTGCTCAAGATTCTTCCAAACAATGTCGTCTGCCACGTCGGCATCCGTCATGCCTTTAAGGGCACGAATGCCTGCATCACCAACCAGTGCGTCGGCGGAGCCCTCGCGGTGGCCGAGGCTGCGGCGGCGCTGCGGGCCGGGGAAGCGGATCGAGCGGTGGCGGTAGGCCACGATACGCCGTTGGAACCTGAAACCTTGTTGCACTACCATCGTCTCGGCCTGATGGCCCCGCATGCCTTGTGCCCTTTCGATCAGGATCGCGGCGGGACGATTTTCGGGGAGGGGGCCGCCGCCGTCCTCCTGGAAACGGTCGAAGCCGCGCAAGCCCGACAAGCCCCCCTGCAGGGGGAGTTTCTCGGCTTTGGGTGCACCACGGAAGCCACGGGCATTCTCGACGTTCGCCCGGATGGCGATGGCTTGAGCCGCGCCATAACCATCGCCCTGGCCGATGCGGCCGTGCCCCCTTCCGCCGTCGGAATGATCGTGGCCCACGGCAATGGCACGCCGGCTTCGGATGCGTCGGAAGTTCAGGCGGTGCGTCGGGTTTTCGGCGCCGAGCCGCCGCCGGTCACCGGCTTCAAATGGGCTTTCGGCCATTTGATCGCGGCCTCCGGTTCGCTGGATCTCGTTTTGACCCTGAAGGCGCTTCGGGAGGGGATTGTTCCGGGTCTGCCGACGTTGCAGCAGCTGGATCCGGAATTCGGGACCTTCCCTGTCTCGCGCGCGCCGCAGCGTCCGCGGAGCAACCTCGGGCTGGTCTTGTGCCGTGGTTTTGGGGGGATGAACGTGGCGTTGTTGGTGCGCGCCGACGCCGCCCGCGACCGATGAAAACAACTCCTCCGCCCGGGACGCGTTGCGGCCTGGACACGATCGAGCTGGCTCGGGTCGAACGCCTGCTCCAGGACAGGACACCCACCGAACTTAATTTGCTTTTCAGCGCGCAGGAATTGGTTGATGCGGGCACGGGCGCCGGATGCGCCGCGAGTCTGGCCGCCCGCCTGGCCGCCAAGGAAGCGTGCTGCAAACTTTTCCCCCGCGAAACGGCGCTGGGAGTGATTGCGGCGTCGGATTTCTCCGTGGAACGGGACGCCTATGGCGCGCCGGGCGTGAAACCCAGTGGCAATGCCCAGGCGGTGCTCGATCGCCACCGGGTGGCCGGCATTCGGGTTTCCCTGACCCATACCGAGTCCAGCGCCTCCGCCATCGCCTGGGCCGAGACCCAGGAAACGAACGTTCCTTGGTTCGGCCGCCTGTTCTATTACCTGCTGCCCTATCGGCGCGCCGTCGTGCTGGGCAATCTGCGGCGCGTTTTTGGCGAGGCATTGCCCGAAGACAAAATCCTGGCCCTCGCCCAGGCTTACTACGCCCATTACGTCCGGTTCCTCGTCGAGTTCGTGCGCCTGCCGTTCATGTCGGCCCGCAAGCGCCAGGCCTGGATTCGCGCGGAAAACATCGAGTCGGCTCTCCGCGCGCACGCCCAGGGCAAAGGCCTGCTTCTGCTCACCGGCCATTTCGGCAACTTTGAAGTGTCCACGGTGTCGCTCATCAACCAGTTCCCTCAGTATCGCGGAAAATTCCATTTCATCCGCCGAACGCTCAAGCCCCGTCTCTTGAATGACTTTATCACCTGGCGATTTCGACGCGCCGGGTTCGGCACGCTGCCCAAACGGGGTTCCCTGGACGTGATCCTCGAAGAGCTCAACCGCGGAGCCATTATCGTCTATGCTTTCGATCAGCATGCCGGGAAGAAGGATGGGGTCACGGTCGATTTCTTCGGTCACCCGGCCGGCACGTTCAAGAGCCTGGCCTTGCTCGCCCTCACGACCGGTGCGCCCGTTATCCCGGCCTCCTGCTGGCGCGAACCGGATGGCAGCCATCGCCTGCGCTTTGAGGAGCCTCTGCCGCTGATCGAATGCGAGGACCCCGGCGAGGCGGTCCGGCTGAATACGCGGGCCTATAACGCTGCCCTTGAGCGGATGCTGCTCCGGCATCCGGAACAATGGATTTGGATGCACCGTCGCTGGAAGATTTCCGGCCATTGACTATCACGCCCCGCTTCTCTATTACGAACCCCGCACCGATCAGGAACTCACGCGCACGAAATCCTATGCCAACAAAAGTCGAAAAGGCTGAAAAAGCCGCGGCCCCGGAAAAGGCGGCGGCCGAAAACACCAAAATTTCCGCCGCCCGCGAACGGGATCTCGAGGCGGCCATTTCCTCCATCACAAAAGCCTATGGCGACGGCTCGATCATGCGGCTGGGGGTAGCCCAGGCCTTGCGCAAGATCGAAGTCATCCCCACCGGGGCGTTGGCCATCGACCTGGCCCTCGGGGTGGGCGGTGTGCCGCGCGGACGCGTGGTGGAGATTTTTGGCCCGGAATCCTCCGGCAAAACCACCCTCATGCTCCATGTCATCGCCAACGCCCAGAAATCCGGGGGCCTGGCTGCGTTCATCGATGCCGAGCATGCGCTGGATCCCGGCTACGCCAAGAAACTCGGGGTCAACCTCGATGACCTGCTGGTCTCGCAGCCCGACAGCGGGGAGGAGGCGCTCACCATCTGCGAAACCCTCGCGCGCTCCAACGCCCTGGATGTCATCGTCGTGGATTCCGTCGCCGCCCTGGTGCCCAAGGCCGAGCTGGAAGGCGAGATGGGGATGGCCACCATGGGGATGCAGGCGCGGCTGATGAGCCAGGCCCTGCGCAAGCTCACCGCGATTCTCTCCAAATCCAAAACCACCTGCATCTTCACCAACCAACTTCGTGAAAAAGTCGGGGTCATGTTCGGCAATCCCGAAACCACCCCCGGCGGCAAGGCCTTGAAGTTTTATGCCAGCGTCCGCATGGATATCCGCCGCAAGGATGCCATCAAGGACGCCTCCGGCAACGTGCTGGGCCACCATGTCAAGGTGAAGGTGGTCAAGAACAAGGTGGCGCCGCCCTTCGTCGAGGCCGAATTCGACATCATCTTCAATCACGGCATCAACAAGGAAGGCAGCATCCTCGACGTGGGAATTGAATCGGGCGCCGTGGATAAGAAGGGCGCCTGGCTGCAGTTCAACGGGGAATTGATCGGGCAGGGCAAGGAGGCCGCGCAAAAGACCCTCGCCGACAAGCCCGACTTGGCGCGAAAAATCGTCGACGCCATTATCGCCCGCCGCAATCCGCCCGTGGCCGAAGTCGCTCCTTAGCCGCACAGGCTCATCCGCTCTCATGCTCAAACGCACGCCTCTTTTCAATGCGCACCAGAAACTGGGCGCCCGGCTCATCGAGTTTGAAGGATGGGAAATGCCCGTCCATTATTCGAGCATCATGGACGAGCATCTGGCGGTGCGCAAAGCAGGCGGCTTGTTTGACATCTCGCACATGGGCGAGGTGACCGTGAACGGACCGCAGGCATTGGAATTTCTCAATCACACCCTGACCAATGACCTTCGCAAACTGGCCGTGGGCCAGGGCCAGTACACCCTGCTCTGCAACGAACGCGGGGGCGTCATCGACGACCTTTATGCCTATCGTCTCGGCGAACAGGAATTTCTCCTGATCATCAACGCCTCCCGGGTCGGCAAGGATGTTGCCTGGCTGGAGCAGCAACTCGGCGCCTGGCCGCAGCGCGAGCAGGTCCGGCTGCAAAATGTTTCCGACACGACTGGCGCCGTCGCGCTGCAAGGCCCGCGCGTGCGTGAGTTCATCGATCAATGTTTCCCGGGACCTTTCACCGGCGGCGCGGCCGTGGCCAAGGCCAGTGCGTTGAAGAAAAACGAAATCGCCACGACCCGGTTCGACGGCAAGCCGGTCCAGGTTGGCTGCACCGGCTACACCGGCGAAGATGGCTTCGAGATTATCGCCCCGGCGGAGGTGATTGAAGCGATCTGGTCGCGGTTGCTGGCGGTGGGCCATGCCTGGTGCCTGCAACCCGCGGGATTGGGCGCGCGGGATACCCTGCGCACGGAAGTTTGTTATCCGCTCTATGGTCACGAACTGGACGAGCAAACGACGCCGATCGAAGCCGGGCTCGGCTTCTTTGTCGCGCTGGACAAAGGTGACTTCACCGGCCGCGCTGTGCTGGCCGGGCAAAAAGCGAATGGCACCGCCAGAAAATGCGTTGCCTTCAAAATGACCGGCAAGTCTGCTCCGCCCCGTCCGCACTACGCGATTTGGAGCCCGGGCGCCGCCGGAAAGGCCATCGGGGAGGTGGTGAGCGGCACGCTGAGCCCATCGCTGGGCATCGGGGTTGGCCTCGGCTATGTGCCCCCGGAATTCGCCAAACCCGGTACCGCCATCGAGATTGAAATTCGTGGCAAGCGCGCGCCCGCCCAGGTCGTGGCCAAGCCGATTTACAAGAAGGGCTGAAGGTGGAGTGCGGTCCAAGGAGCGCGGCCTTCAGGCCGCTTCAACGAAAAACGGCCTGGAGCATTGGCGATTGCGGTTGCAACGTAAGTGGGACGGTGAAGCGGCGTGAACGCCGCGCTCCGGAGCGCGGACAGCCTCTCCGCGGGAATCGAAGAAATGATAACAGCGAGAGGTTCTGCGCACGCGCCGTCGTTTCGTGATGTTGCGCGCTCCTGATCCCAATCCGGGCGGCAAGATGCCACCTCTACGTCAGGCGGGACGCCCGGCGCTCCTTGCGTTTGCGAATTTTTCCTTTGCGCTTTAACGACTTTGCGTTGAAATCCGGCCAGCTTAAAAAACAGAACACGACTTTTTATGAGCGCGAATGTCCCCGTCGATTTGAAGTACGCCAAGTCCCACGAGTGGATCCGGGTGGCGGGTGACCTGGGCGTTGTCGGCATCACCGATCATGCCCAGCACGAGTTGACCGACATCGTCTTTGTCGAACTCCCCGCCGTTGGCCGCCAATTCAAGGCGGGCGACGCCTGCGCTGTGGTCGAATCGGTGAAGACCGCGAGTGATATTTATTCCCCGGTCTCGGGCGAGGTGGTGGAAGTGAACAAGGCCGCCTCGGATAACCCGGCGTTGGTGAACAACGAGCCTTATGCCGGAGGGTGGCTTTTCAAGATGAAACTTTCGGCTCCCGCTGAGGTGAACAGCCTCCTCAGCGCCGCGGATTACACGAAGCAGATCGGGGGTTGAACCGGGCGGGGATCCCGACGGATTCTGTTGGAATCTTCACGTTCTTAATTCCGTCGTCTCTTTCAGGGTGCCTTCCATGCTCGACTTTGGGACGCAATTGCGCTATGGCTTTGGCTATGCTCGCTTCCCAAGGAATGCGCCGGGTTTTTCTCGCCCTCACTGCACCGACGTTGTGGGTCGCCATTTTTGCCGGGACCACGGCATGGGCCGAAAAGGTGGTGCCGTTGCTGAATTACACGAATGTTTGGCGGTACCATGACAGCGGGACCGATCCGGGCTTCGACTGGATGACTACGGCCTTCGATGATGCGGAGTGGCCGGCGGGGCCGGGGCCGCACGGGCTCGAAACGACGGTGCCGTACCCCTATTTTTTGCGCGTGGGCACGCCGCTGGTACTCGGTTCGCCCGCCACGGCCGCCCATTATCTCCGTATTCATTTCCAATTCGATCCTGCCCATGTCGCGCCGGCCCAGCAATTGGTGGCGGACTTATTGGTTGATGATGGGTGTGTCATTTTCCTGAATGGCGCCGAAATCGGACGTTTGCGCGTTCCGGCCGGTCAGACGCATCTAACCTATGCTGGCGCCTTGAGCGACTACGAAGGGGCCAACGAGGTGCTGGTCATGAGTGCGACGGGCTTGGTGGCGGGTGACAATGTTCTGGCCGTTGAAGTGCATCAAGTGGCATCCGGCAGTTCAGACATCTTTTTTGGAATGCGGCTTCGGGCCGTGGCGCCCGATCCGCTGGTTATCACCCGTCATCCCGAGAGCATCACCAGTTTTCCATTATCTTCCGCCACGTTCTCGGTGGCAACCAGCGGTGGGCCGGCTTTCTACCAATGGCTGAAAGACGGCGCGGTCCTGGCCGGGGCGACAAATTCCATCTTCACCGTGGTGAGCGCGGCTCCGACAGCCGCCGGAGTCTATTCCGTCATCGTCTCCAACGCCCTGGGGGCCGTGGAAAGTCAGGGAGCGGCTTTAACTGTGCAGCCGTTCACCGCCGATTTTGCGGGTCCGCACATTCTCGGGGCGCAACAGTCGCTCACCTCCACGAGGCAGGTGCGCGTCATTTTCAACGAACGCCTGCTCGGGAGCACCGCGGCGAGGCGGGAGAATTATGTGCTGACGCAACTCGTCGGCACCGGCGTGGTCAGTTTTACCTTTGTGACTTACAATCCCGGACCGCCGAGCCAAGCCACTATTACCAGTGATGCGCCCTTGTGGGGACAGGGCAGTAATTATCTTTTGACGCTCAACAATATCCGGGACATTTCCCCCAACCAGAACATCATCGCGCCGGACACGCAGGTGGCCGTTTCCTATTTGGCCAACGTGCCCCTGGTTCGGTCGAATCATGTCTGGCACTATCATGCCTCGCTACTCGATGATCCCTCGGTTGTGGAGGCGCCCTGGTTCGCGACAAATTATGTCGAAAACAGCTTCTGGCGCGCCGGAGTGGGCAGTTTTTACACCAATTTCCAGCCTACCTGCGACGCGCCGCTCACCACAACGATTCCCTACCAACTGCATCGCACGCTTTTTCGGACAACTTTTAACTGGCCGGGCCCCGCTGGCAGCGGCACGTTGAATTTGACTTATCAATACAACGCCGGGGTGGTTTTTTATCTCAATGGAACGGAAATTTTGCGCGACAATTTGCCGCCCACTCCAGAGCCTTTGGATATCTATTCCTGGGCACTCAGCAATGGCGGGAATTGCCGCACGAATCTCGTGACGGTCACGAATCTTTTGCCTGGCACCAACTGGCTTGCCGCTGCGGTCTATCAACCGCGGCAGCCGCAAAACGGCATTGTTTCCTCCGACATCCTTTTCAATCTCGTCGTGGATGATCAATCGTTGATCACTCCTGATATTCCTGGATCCCCCGCGCCTCCCCGGCTGGACCTGACTCGATTGGCGGACGATAAATTTCGCCTTTCCTGGACGGGGCCCGGGTACGCGCTCGAATCTGCGACGAATTTCATCGCAGGCCTCGGCGGCAAGCCCGGGCCCTGGATGGAAGTGCCCAACATGTCCAATCCCTACACCAACAGCCCGTCCACCCAGCCGGGCCGCCTTTTTCGACTGCGAAAATAGGCCGGGTGATGAAGGGTGTGGCCAGGCGTCTTCAACCCTTTTAGCGGTTTCGCGATGTTGAAAACCGCTAAAGCGGTTAGGAGGAAACGGACCCCGTTTCACCCCGCTAAAGCGGGGTGCTAATCAGAGGGACCCCTTTTCCCTTTTCTCGCGGGACACCTTCCGGCTAGATCGAGCGACATGATCATAGCCCGTTCTCCTTTGCGCATCAGCCTCGGCGGCGGCGGCACCGACTTGCCGAGCTACTACGAGCGATTCGGGGGATTTTTGATCACGGCCGCCATCGACAAATACGTTTATATCACGATCCACGAAACGTTCGTGCCCGAGTTCATCATCAAATACTCGAAGCTCGAACGAGTGGCCCAGGCCGAAAAGGTCGAGCATCCCATCATCCGCGAAGCGCTCAAGTTGATGGGCATCGATGGCGGGTACCTCGAGTTGACCAGCATGGCCGACATCCCGTCCGGGACCGGGTTGGGCTCCAGCGGCAGTTTCACCACCGCCCTGCTCAAGGCGTTGCACGCGCACAAGAAAAACCTGGTGCCCAATTCCGACATTGCCGAGCAGGCCTGCGACATCGAAATCAACCGCCTCAAGGAACCGGTCGGAAAGCAGGATCAATACATCGCGGCGCTCGGCGGCATCACCTGCTTTCATTTCCACGAAGATGGCCGGGTCGAGGCGCGTCCGGCCAAGATCTCCGAGGAAACCCGCTATAACCTCGAGGATAACCTCCTTCTCTTCTTCACCGGATACAGCCGCAGCGCCGGGGCCATCCTCAAGGATCAGCACGAGAAATCGAAGCAGGACGATGCCGCGATGCTCGAGAATCTTCATCGCACCAAGGAAATCGGTTATGCCAGCCAGCGGGCCATCGAGGGGAATGAACTGCGGGAGTTTGCCCGGTTGATGGACGAGCATTGGCAGCGGAAAAAGGTCCGCAGCGCCGGCATGAGCAATTCCAAGATCAACGAATGGTACGATCTGGCCAAAGCCAACGGCGCCCTGGGCGGCAAGCTCATCGGCGCAGGCGGGGGTGGCTTCCTCATGTTCTACGCGGAGGAGGACAAATCCCGGCTGCGCCACTCCATGCGCCAGGCCGGATTGAAGGAAGTGCGGTTTCGCTTCGACTTTGAAGGAACCAAGCTGGTGATTTCTTGAAAGGTTTGCCGAGCTGTGGCTGAGCTGGACTCATTTCCGGTTGCCATTCTGGCGGGTGGCTTGGCCACACGCCTGCGGCCGATCACGGAGAAAATTCCGAAGGTGCTGGTCCCCGTAGCCGGCCGTCCCTTCCTCGCGCATCAACTCGAACTGTTGCAACAGCAAGGCCTCCACCGGGCGGTCCTTTGCCTCGGGCACCTCGGTGAAATGGTTCGGGAACAATTCGGCGACGGCTCGGCGCACGGCGTGCACCTGGAATATTCCTTCGACGGCCCCGAGCTTCTCGGCACGGGCGGCGCCCTGCAGCGGGCCCTGCCGCTGCTTGGGGAAAAGTTTTTTGTCCTCTATGGCGACTCGTATTTGCCCATCGCCTTCGCGCCCGTGGCCGACTGCTTTGAACGGAGCGGCCGGCTCGGTTTGATGACGGTCTATCGCAATGAAGGCCGTTATGACACCAGCAACGTGGTCTTTGCGGAGGGCGAGATCAAAGTCTACGACAAGAAGCGGCGCCAGCCCGAGATGCGCCACATCGATTATGGCCTGAGCGTCTTTCGCGCCGCCGCGCTCCAGAGCCGTGCCAGCGGCACCAAGTTTGACCTGGCCGACCTGATGCAAGACCTGGTTGCGCGCGGGCAGCTGGCGGGCTTTGAAGTGGCCGAGCGCTTTTACGAAATCGGTTCACACGCGGGGTTGGCGGAATTGGAAGCGCGGTTGCAACGGTGAGATTCCGCAGCCACGGAGCGCGGACAGCCTGTCCGCGCGAATCCAAAGCGGGAGACCCGGGCACGAGTTCTTAATTGTCGTGGATGGGCCGTTCACGCGATCCAAAACGGCATCGTGGAAGAAATTTTCGACCGGTTGGCCGCCTTTCGATTCGCGCGGACAGGCTGTCCGCGCGCCTAGCGGCCCGACTGGCGCATTGACAATCGGTTTGTTCCTTTGACACTGCCGGAAAGAACATTGTCTATGAATTTCACCCAGCAATATCTCGAGGAAACGCAAAAGGTCGTGGCCGGACTGAACGTGGCGGCCATCGAGGCGGCCGTCAGCGAACTGGCGAAAATTCGGGAACGAGGCGGCCGGTTGTTCATCCTTGGAGTCGGCGGCAGTGCGGCCAACGCCTCCCACGCCGTGAACGACTTTCGCAAGATCTGCGGGTTTGAATGCTACGCGCCCACGGACAATGTCTCCGAACTCACCGCCCGCACCAATGACGAAGGCTGGGCCACCGTCTTTTCGGAATGGTTGAAGGGCAGTCGCCTGGACCAGAATGACGGGGTGCTGATCTTTTCGGTCGGAGGAGGGAACCTCGAGAAAAACGTCAGCCCGAATCTCGTCAGTGCCATTCAAGTCGCGAAAGCGGCCGGGGCCTCCGTGATTGGAGTGGTCGGCCGGGATGGAGGATACACGGCCAAGGAGGCCCAGGCCTGTGTCATCGTTCCCACTGTGAATGCCGATCATGTCACGCCTCACTCGGAAGCGTTTCAAGCCGTGGTCTGGCATCTGTTCGTTTCGCATCCGAAGCTGAAAGTGAACAGGACGAAATGGGAAGGAACGAAGTGATTTACGAGTTACGAATTACGATTTACGCGCACTATGGGAAGAGGCTTGCGGGGAGAACCGGGTTCCTCCGTTCTTGAACAATGGCTCGCCCCGCCGTTTTTCTCGATCGCGATGGGGTCATCAACCGCGCGCTGGTTCGCGACGGCCTGCCCTATGCGCCGACCCGCGTCGAGGAATTTGAAATCCTGCCGGGCGTTCCCGAAGCGTGCGCGAAACTCAAATCCGCCGGTTACCTCCTGGTCGTGGCGACCAACCAGCCCGACGTGGGCCGGGGTGACGTGAAACAGGAGGTGGTGGAAGCGATCCACGACGAAATGCGCCGCCGGCTGCCACTCGATCGGGTCGAGGTCTGCTACCATGCCGGGCGCGGGCAGCCCGAGTGCGCCTGTCGCAAGCCCAAGCCGGGCATGTTGTTGGAGGCCGCGCGTGCACTTGGTATTGATCTGCCGTCCAGCTGGATGATTGGCGATCGCTGGCGGGATATCGATTGCGGCCATGCGGCGGGATGCCGGACCATCCTGATCGACCATGGCTATGCCGAGGCGTTGCGGCAACCGCCCGATTTTCGGGCCCGCAACCTGCTTGAAGCGGCGGATATGATTCTTGACCTGGCTCGCCCGGGAACCGTTTGATCATCCGCGCAGGCGCAGTTAACTTGCCGCACGACATGCAAAATCCGCTTCAACAACTGAAGGTCAAAGTATTCGCCGACGGCGCCGACAAGGCCGGCATCCTCAGCCTGAACGCCAATCCCCTCATCCAGGGAATGACCACCAATCCCACCCTGATGCGCAAAGCCGGCATCAAGGACTACGAAGCGTTCGCCAAAGACCTGCTCCAGACCGTCACGGCCAAGCCGATTTCCTTCGAGGTTTTCTCCGACGATTTTCCCGAGATGAAACGCCAGGCCCTCAAAATCGCCGCCTGGGGGAAAAATGTCTTTGTCAAAATCCCCATCACCAACACCCGGAATGAATCCTCGCTTCCGTTGATCAAGGAACTGGCCGGGCAGGGGGTGGCGCTCAACATTACTGCCATCCTCACCCTCGACCAGGTGCGCGGCGTTTCCGAGGCGCTGAATCCCACAGTGCCCGCGGTGGTATCTGTTTTTGCCGGGCGCATCGCCGACACGGGCGTCGATCCGGAACCGTTGATGCGGGCCAGTCTTGCGCTGCTGCACAATCAGCCGAAGGCAGAGCTGCTTTGGGCCAGCGTGCGTGAAGTGCTCAATCTGTTCCAGGCCGACGCCTGCGGTTGTCACATCGTGACCGTGCCGCACGATATCCTGACCAAGGCGATCAAAATGGCCGGCACCGATCTTGCCGCGCTTTCCCTCGACACCGTGAAGATGTTCGCCAGCGACGCGCAAGCGGCCGGTTTCTCCCTCTGAGCGGGCGAACGAATCGCTAGCCGGTGTCGTGGCCGCATGAAAATAGCCCTCGCCCAGATCAACCCGACGGTCGGCGACCTGCCGGGCAATGAGGCGCTCATTCGTGCCGCCTACGAGCGTGGGCAGAAGGCGGGCGCGGAACTCGTGGTGGTCCCGGAACTGGCGGTTTGCGGCTATCCGCCGCGTGATCTGCTGCACAAGAGCCGATTCATCGAGCACAATTGGATGGCCGTCGAACGCCTGGCCCGGACCACCAATCAAGCAGGGCTGCTCGTCGGTTTTCCTGGACGAAATGAGAAACGGCCGGGGCGCGAATTCACCAACGCCTGTGCCCTCCTGCAGAACGGACGAGTCCTGGCCACCCGCGTAAAGACGCTCCTGCCCACGTACGACGTCTTCGACGAGGACCGTTACTTCGAGCCGGCCACGGGGAATGCGCCGGTCGAGTTCAATGGTCGCAAGCTCGGCCTTTCCAGCACATTGGGATCCTAAGCTTAGAATTCCACGTGGACAAGTTGTC
>JADMIO011153539.1_pt1 | contig 118982 bp, 79 predicted proteins | sample 8958161 | NCBI WGS metagenome assembly JADMIO01 (sample SAMN16585339, study PRJNA669376) | soil metagenome | isolation source: Crop rotation soil | place: USA: Cullars Rotation, Alabama | collected 2011 | reverse complement strand
CCGCGACTTCAAGTCACGTGAATTCCAAGCTTCGGATCCCACTGTGCTGGAAAGTTGCAGTGATCAAAAGAAAGTGTTTATCAGGTATTTTCCAGACTAATTTTTTGTTTTGAAATATTCAGAAATTACAAGATCTTTTCCTCCTTTGGAATAATCATAAAATCCCCTTCCGGATTTTTTTCCGAGGTTTCCGGAAACTACCATGTTTGTAAGCAGCGGGCATGGCGCATATTTCGCGTTGCCAAAACCATTGTACATCACATTTAAAATGGAGTGGCAAACATCAAGACCGACAAAATCAGCAAGCTGCAAAGGCCCCATCGGATGCGCCATTCCTAATTTCATTACAGTATCAATTTCTTCAACACCTGCCACACCTTCGTGTAAAGAATAAATAGCTTCGTTGATCATGGGCATCAAAATACGGTTTGCTATAAAGCCGGGGTAATCGTTTACTTCCACCGGGACTTTTTCTAATTTTTTTGACAGATCAAAAATAGTTTTTGTTACCTCATCGGACGTATTGTAACCGCGAATTACTTCAACAAGTTTCATAACAGGCACAGGGTTCATAAAATGCATCCCGATCACTTTATCACTTCTCTTGGTAACAGCTGCAATTTGAGTGATGGAAATAGAAGAAGTATTGGAAGCAAGAATTGTGTCGGGCTTACAACTTTTATCTAATTCCCGGAAAATATTAAGTTTTAATTCCAGGTTTTCAGTTGCAGCTTCAATGACCAGCCCGGCATCTTTAGCTCCTTCCGGTATGGATGTGCTGGTACTGATATTTTTCAACGCAGTTTCTTTCACTTCAGGTTTTATAATTGCTTTGGTCACCTGCCGTTCGAGATTAGCTGCAATTGTCTGAAGGGCTTTGTCCAATGCCTGTTGTGAAATATCAATGAGTTTTACGCTGTATCCGGATTGCGCAAATACATGTGCAATGCCATTTCCCATAGTTCCTGATCCGATAACTGAAATGTTCATAGTTTAAATGTGAGATTAAAATGAGTGTTAATATGATTAATTTTTTCGGGAATGTTTTAGTCAAAATAAAATCAGACTATTTACCACTGCCTTTCATTATTGTTCTTACGGTGTAAAATAAAATTTTAAAGTCAAGTGCCAAGCTCATGTTTTCAATATAGATGACATCGTATTTAAGACGCTGAACCATTTGTTCTACATTTTCCGCATATCCGAATTTTACCTGGCCCCATGATGTAATGCCGGGTCGAACTTTATGCAGGTGGCGATAATGTGGGGCAATATCCATGATCTGATCAATGAAATATTGCCTTTCAGGGCGGGGCCCCACCAGGGACATATCACCTTTGAGAACATTCCAGAATTGAGGAATTTCATCGAGTCTTATTGCCCGCATCCATTTTCCGAAAGGAGTCACGCGGTCATCATTCGAACTTGACAGGAGCGGAGTACCTTCTTTTTCAGCATCAGCGTACATAGATCTGAATTTATATATATTGAATGGTACTCCGTGCCAGCCGATCCGCTCCTGGTAAAAAAAAATGGGTCCTTTACTGGTCAGCTTGATAATTAATGCAGTAATAATGTATACAGGTGAAAACAAAAATATGAACAGGAATGAAACGCTGATATCTACAATCCGTTTTATATAATGTTGCCATACGGGCATCAGGTAGGGATGAATTTCGATGAGCGGTGCTCCGAAAATTCCGGTCATCTTTACCGATCCCGATAAAATATCATACATGTCAGGAATAATCTTGATGATTACATTGGTGTCTTCCAGTTCGTTCAGTATGTTACCAATATTCTCATGCTCTGAAGATTCAATTGCGATGATGACTTCTTCAATTTCACGTTCACCAATAGCTTTGCGGAGGTCTTTTATTCCTCCACAATGAGGTAAGTGTGCGCCCAACAGCTTCCCATTATTATTATCAACGTGAATAAACCCTCTAAATTTATTGCCCTGGCTGATAGGTTGTGTTTCCATCTCCTGGAAAAGCTTAAGCGCATTTTGATTGCTACCGATGAGAAGAGAATTAAAACCGATCTTGCGTGTTTTTATTTTCCTTCCTGTTGTGGAAGTTAATAAGTAACGAAAAGCGGCCGTTAAACCGAAATGGAGGAAAAATAATGTGAAAAATATATGATAATAGCTTTTGTAGTTAACGATCACATCATCTAACAGAAGAGCGAAAAAGATGATCATGACTCCGAAAACTGAAAGGTAAAAGGTCTGACCTAATTCTCTTAAACGGGCTTTTCTGTATATGTTATTGTATGTACCGGCAAAGGCATAAAGCATGATCCATAAAAAAGGGATGACGAAAACACCAAAATAAAATTTCTTATCTATATGCAACGGAATTGTAAATCCGAATTTTTCTGTTTCAATATACAATTTGCGATAGGTATAAAACAAAGCCCATGCAACAGATGCAGAAATAAAGTCCGCCAGGAGGTATTTTAATATCTGCCTTCCTTTATTCATAAGTTAGTTATGCAGAAGCTTGAAGTTATCAAAATAAAACTCGGCATTGCTGATTCCTTCTTCTTTATAAGCTTCCAGTTCAATTTTAAAAGAAGAGGCAGCAGGATATCCTCTTATAATAGAACCTAATTCAACGTACACTTTGTTCCACGATGATTTTGACCGGAAGGTAACAACGGGAATTACATCCACTGATGTTGACGAAACAGCAAGCACCCCGACATTAAAAGCATTATTGCATTTATAGTTCATTTCCAGGAAAACTGCGCTGTTTGCTTTAGGAAGGACAAAGCTGGTATCAGTAACCAACTGGAAGTAAGCATTCGCATCCAGGTAAACTGCACCGCTTTTGCCCTCAAAATTATTAGCGTCACCTCCTGATAACTTTGTAATGCCCACACTTGTCCCGGTACCTTTAACAAGGGTTAATCCGGCATTTTCAAAATTTTCCATCCAGGACGCAACTGTGTTTACAGAATATTTTGTTTGAGGGGTGACGGTTGTGATTTTTCCCGGTTCCAATAAAACCGTTTCCTCATAAGAATCATAAAACGGATAATCAACGCGGGAATTAGAAATACCATTTATAATAACTCCAGCATAAAAGATCATCTGATGAGATCCCGTTTCGATGACAGGAAACTGTGCAGGCAGGGGATAGGACCCGATAAATTTAGTATCAATGTACACGTACACATCTGTAATTTTACTGGAGTCTGTTCCTAGTGCCGGATCGGGAACGGTGTTAAATTTTTCAACTTTAATATATCCCGGAACCGGTTCTGCAGGATTGATGAGGTCACAACCGAATAAAAAAAAGAACCCGGGAAATAACAGGATTGGCAATGGATAAAATAACAAATTAAAAGAACGAGAAAAAAGTAAGAATCTGATTTTCATTTTTCCTGGAATGAAGTGAATGATAGTGACAGGTTGATATTTTCAAGAATACTGTAGGCGATTTTTAAAGCCTCCAGGCCATCTGATGCACTTACCAGGGGAACAGTATTTTCCGTAATTGACAATGCAAATGATTCCAACTCATTTTTTATGGCATTGTTTTCTATCACCTGTGGATTTTCAAAGTAAATTATTTTCTGCCCTTTATTATTTCCAAGATCAATAATGATGGATAACGGATCAGGATCACCGCTTAATTCCTTTAACCGGATCACCTCGGTTTTTCGTTTCAGGAAATCAACGGCAATGTAAGCATCGCGCTGAAAGAACCGTGACTTTCGCATTTTCTTAATGGAAATGCGGCTTGCAGTCAGATTTGCCACACAACCATTTTCAAATTCAATTCGTGCATTTGCAATATCAGGCGAGTCACTGATTACAGCCACACCGCTTGCATGAATTTTTTTTACTGGCGACTTAACGACACTTAACACAATGTCAATATCATGAATCATAAGATCAAGAACTACTGACACATCTGTTCCGCGCGGATTAAATTCGGCCAGGCGATGCGTTTCAATAAACATGGGCGCATTAATGAAAGATTTAGCAGCAGTAAATGCGGGGTTAAACCTTTCCACATGCCCCACCTGTACTTTTACTTTTGCTTCGTGGGAAAGAGCAGCAATACTTTCAGCTTCTTCAATAGTGTTAGTAATGGGTTTTTCAATAAAGACATGCTTTCCGTTTCTAATGGCTTCAACTGCATGAGAATAGTGTTCAGTTGTTGGAGTGACAATATCTATTGCGTCAACGCTTTTTAAAAGGTCGGTGTAATTTCTGAAACTCTGAATCTTAAGTTCTTCAGCTACCTGTTTAGCTTTCATAATATCAGTATCAAAAAATCCCACAAGCTGAAAATCAGGAATTTCCTGAAGGAGGGTTAAATGTATTTTTCCTAAGTGCCCGGCTCCTGACACTCCGATCTTCAACATTCAAAAATTTTTTTTGCAAACGTACGGATTTTAGGCTTAGGGTACTATGATAATGAAGTTAACTGTAGAGTTCATTTTTTAGTTTTATTTTTTTCAAAGTACAAGCACTTCTGATAATCCCAATTACCCGGTTTCAAATATTAACTTTGCCCGATGAAATTTGAAGACACTTTTAAGCACCAGGGATTAAGGAGGCAATTGGTTGAGGAAATAAAGAGAAAAGGTATTAAAGATGAAAAGGTACTTCATGCGATTGCCGCAGTCCCGAGGCATTTTTTTATGGACAAAGCTTTTCTTGAGTTTGCGTACAAGGATAAAGCATTTCCGATTGAGGTGGGACAAACAATTTCTCAACCCTACACAGTTGCCTATCAATCGCAACTCCTTGGAATTGAAAAGGGAAATAAAGTGCTGGAAATCGGTACCGGCTCAGGGTATCAAACCTGTATTCTTTGTGAGTTAAATGCAAAAGTTTTTTCTATTGAAAGACAAAAAGTGCTCTTTGACAAAACAAAAAAGATCCTGGCAATAATGAACTACCAGGCAAAACTCTTCTATGGAGATGGCTTTAAAGGGTTGCCTGCTTTTGCTCCATTTGATAAAATTCTTATCACGTGCGGTGCCGCTTCAATTCCATCTGAACTCCTGAAACAGCTGAAAAATGGAGGAATCATGGTTGTTCCGATAGGCTCTCAAAGTGAACAGACTATGACCATCATCATTAAAAAAGATGAGGCTAATCATGAAATTATTGAGCTGGATAAATTCAGATTCGTTCCTATGCTGGAGAATAAAGTTAAATGAAGTGACCGGACTATCAAGATTGGTAATCAGTTATGTAAAATATTGTTTGTTGATTTAAAAGTTTAATCCTTAAATTTATATTTTTTCCCTTTTCCAATTAACAATACTCTGTTTAAAACTGCCTGAGAAAGTCGCATAAATATTGACTTTCAATATAATTTTGCCCTAAATAAAAAAACAGTTAAACCTAAAATCAAAAAAATGAAAAAAACACTATTGCTCGTATTAGGTGCTTGTATGTTCATAGCAACAGCCCAGGCACAACCATTTAAACAAAGCGGAGGGGAAAAGAACCTCCAAGTTCTGTTTGCTCCGCTTGGTGGACAACCGGTTTCCATTAATGGCATCAGCTTCAGAAAATTCAATTCAACCGGAACAGCCGCATGGAGATTAAACATTTTTATCGGGATGACAAACCAAACTGAAGTTCTTGAGCAGGCAGGTGATACTGTTCAGCATCCAACATCAGTAGATGTTTCTGTACCGGGTTCACCCTACAGCAATCATCTTAACACCGGGTTGAATCCTCAGGCTGACAAGAGATCAAAAACATTTACATTCAGCCTTCGTCCTGGTTATGAAAAACATTTTGCCGGAACAGACCGCATCTCCCCATACTTAGGAGCAGAACTCTTATTCACAAAAACTTCGGCAACCGAGGAAAGGGATGAAATAGAGTTGTCGAATTATTCTTATTCTTATGATGCTGAAGATGTGGGAATCCCTGGATTTCCTTTTACTGTTCCTAATAATGTTCCTGATACTCTTGCTGCTCCCTGGACAATTTATACCCTTACTAAAAAGGGAGATGGTGCCAGCACAACTTTTGGACTTAACCTGATTGCCGGTGTTGATTTTTATATAGTAAAAAATCTTTCACTGGGTGCTGAACTGGGTTTTGGATTTTCAACCACCAGTTTCTCTGATATCCAGGATGAAAAAATTGTAAATAAAATTTCACCTGATCCGAATGATTTTTCTTCAACTTCGGGTACATATTCAACTACCGTTGTTTCGGTAACGAATTCAATTGCACCAACCAACGATTCAAAACAAGGCAAGTCATCACAATTAGGTCCTAATGTTGTCGGCCAATTCAAGCTTGGCTGGTTATTCTGATTTTTGTAAAAAAAAATATAAAGCCTTTTCCGGAGTTTTTATAACTTTGGAAAAGGCTTTAATCTTAAACTTAAAAACTAATAATATGAAAAAAACATTTATCAAAATTTCGATGGCTCTCTTTATCGGATCGCTGATGTTTGTTTCTTCCTGCACCAAAGAGGATGACAATCATGCCGGCTGCAATGACCCTTCTGGAAAGGTAACCAGTTCAACAACCAATGAACGGATTGCGAAAATGATTAAAAGACTTCCGCTTACAAAAATAACCGAGTTAGCAGGAAGATATGCAAAAGAAAAATCAAAGGCAGAAGGAAACATTACCAACAGAGATGGCGATGGCTGGAATTTTTCTGATCCCGGTGGCGGGACCTGGAATTTTTCAGCGACTGATGGAATTACCTATACCAGCACAACTAACACATTTTATGTTCCGTGGAGTTCTTTCGGAAGTAACAGTGACGGTGGCGGAACAGTTGTGGCTGGCAGTTCAAGCCTCGATATGAATTATACCTTTTGCTTTACTTCCAGCCAGTCGGCTTATGGATTGAATTTATATGATCTCGATTCAGCGAATTTTTCAGGACTCTCCATCGTTATTGGCGTGAGTGGAGATTTTGAAGCGCTTGCTGAGGCGGACACGTCTACTGATCTTTTTGATTATTTCTATGGACTCGCATTCTATATCGTTTATGACAGTCCGGCCGAAGGAGATTACGATGTGGTGAGCTGGCTGGATGGATTAAGCGGCCTTGATGTTAATTCGGAAAAAGCATTTGCTTTTATCTTTAATTTCAGGGATGGTAAACTTTGCATGTCATCCAGCGGAAAAATTAATGTGGATGGAGGCAATATGACTTACGATGGTAAATACCTTGAAATTGCAGGCTTCTTTGATGAGGATGGTGAATTTGACTGGGACGATCTCACTTATAACATTGTGGATGGTTTCGGAACAATGGGTTGTAATTAATAATATTCATTATTTAAAAAACCGTCCGCCTAAGGCGGGCGGTTTTTTTTTGCGCAAAAAAATAATTGTTGATGCAGAATAAAACCCAATTTTTATCGTTAGAAGGCTGATTCAAAACTTTCTTTTTCTCAAAGTTGTTTTATTCAGTTCTTTGCTCTTTATTTGACATTAAATAAACTTTATAACCTGGTTTTATGAAAAAAACACTGATCATTTTCTCCTGCGTTTGCGTGACGCTGAATGCCACTGCTCAAAATGAGCCGCTCACCGCAAAAAACGGAACTCCCATTTTACCCGAACCAAAAGATTGGGCAATTGGATTTGACGCTTCACCTTTTTTTGATGTTATCAAAGGATTGTTCAGCGATGCTGATTCAAGCGGATCGAATTATACTAATTTTACTAAAGATCATCCATTGACCATTTTCGGCAAGTCAGTACGGAATGCAAATACAATATGGCGCGCAAGTGCACGGCTCCAGTTTGGTTCTGATAAAACCAACTATGTAACAGAACTGGATTCGGCAGACGGAAGCCCTTTTTCAACTCCGCAATTCGGAAATGATGTTGTAAAAGAAACCAGTGATGGAATAACACTTGGCTTTGGAATTGAAAAACGAAGGGGAAAAGGACGTGTGCAGGGTTATTATGGACCAGAAGCGAGAATAGGTTTTGGAATGAGCAAAACCACCGTGAGCTATGCCAACCAGATTACTTCAGGCAACCAGGTTCCTACTATATCACCGGCAATTACGGTGCAGCCAAATAATGTTAGGATAACTGAAATGAAAAGCGGATCGCAGTTCAGTATCGGGGTAAGGGCATTTGGTGGAGTGGAGTATTTCTTTATGGCGAAAGCATCCATCAGCGCTGAACTGGGATGGGGGATAAGTTATGTGTCCAACGGTGAACCCAGCTCCACCATTGAATACTGGGATCTGAGCTTAAACAGCGGAGCCGGTGGAGTCAACAGGATCAGGGTGCCGGGAGATAATTATGCTGTTGGCAAATCATCCAGCTTTAGCATAGATACAGATAATGCATATGGTGCGCTTAATTTGATTTTTTATTTCTGATAATTGTTTTAATAATTGTTAAAAGTGAAAGCCTCCGGGACTGCCGTGAGGCTTTTTCTTTTTCAGATGCCTCTGATGAATAGAACGCTGATTACGCTGATCAGGCGGAAAAAAACGGATTAAATCTGAATTAATCTTTGTTAATCCGCGTCATCAGCGTTCCATTCTTAAAAAAAATTCAGCGGGCTTCTTATATTTACAATGAATTAAATCAAATGCCGGAAATTAAAGAGATACAATTACTGAGTAATAATCTTGAGCTTGCAGAGCAGTTCTACACAAAAGTGTTAGACTTAAAAATTTTAGATAAATCAGCCGATTCAATTTCATTTTCAGCGGGCAACTCGGTACTGACATTTATTGAAACAGATGCGTTAAATCCCGTTTATCATTTTGCATTTAATATTCCCTGCAATAAACTTGATGAAGCCGTAAAATGGATTTCTTCAAAAACTGAAATTATAAAAACTCCTGAAACAGGTAGTATTGCCGATTTCAGGGCATGGAATGCAAAAGCATTTTATTTTTATGACAACAATGGAAACATTTTAGAATTCATTGCGCGTTTTGATTTGCATAATCAATCCAATATTCCTTTTTCGGCTTCATCCATTTTGAACGTGAGCGAAATGGCTGTAGCCGCTGAAGACGTGACTAAGCTTGCCGGAGCACTAACCTCAGAATTTAAAATACCGGTTTTTTCCAAACAACCGCTGCTTCAAAATTTTGGTGCATTGGGTGATGATAATGGTTTGATCATCCTTAGCAAAACCGGCCGTAACTGGTACCCGACTGATGTTCCGGCTGAAAAATATTTTTCAGGGATAAAAATTTTAGTTGGTGGGTTGACAAAAGATATTCGTGTTAACGAAAGCAATACTTAAGTTTTCAAGACTTTTGCCAATTGTGAAGACTTATCTTAAAAAGAAAACTTAAAAATTTTCCCATCAGTGCCCACCGCTATTCCTGAATGGTCGTCCAATAAAAAAAGGCTTTTGATTGTTGTGCGATTAAAAGATTTACCTTCTTCCCATGTATTTCCATGATCATGACTTATGGAAATAATTCCATCAGTACCTGAAGCAACTAAGGTTCCCCCGGGTGAAATGCTCACACAATTAAAATGGCTCCTGCTGCTTACGGCATCATTGCTTTTATTTACAGGTTGCCAGTCAGCATCGTGTTCAGGAGATTTATAAATACCGCCACTATAACCCGATGTCCATAGTTCACCTGAATATTTTTCAAGTGATGTGTAAAATTCATTAGGTGATTCAATCGCATTCCAGGTGTTACCGCTGTCAGTTGTTTTAAGAATGACTCCAAAACCGCAGGCATAGCCTGTGTTTTCATCCGTAAATAAAATTCCTCTCAATTCAAAGCTGAAAGTAGTTAGTGTCCAGTTTTGACCCTGGTCAATAGTTTTAAAAATAATGCCGGCTTCAAATTTTCCGCCACCACACATAAACCCAAGTGAATCATTCACAAAAAATATTTTTCTCAAAGGAAGCCTGAAGTTCAGCGGAAACCCCGTAAGGGGGAAGGGTAAGGGAACTTTTTCCCAATTTTTTCCTCCATCAGTTGTTTTAAACACTTCAGCTTTTTCACCTCCTGCAAAACCGAGCTGCTCATTGATGAAATAAAAATCATAGATCGGCTGGTCAAAAGAATTATTCAAAGTACTCCATGAATCACCGTTATCTTGTGAGCTAAGTAGAATTCCTTTACCCTCTTTTCCCCCGCAGGCCATTAACTTATTATCTGCTGACTGACGGGTTGAATAAAGATGATCTTCCGTTCCTGAGCTGATTGCAGAAAATATGACAGAAGATTTTTCTTTTTTGCAGGAGGAGACTACAACGGTAAAAAGAAAAAAAATAATTAATGGTAAAAGGATTTTTCTGTTCTGCATCCTTTCAGAACGTGAAAAGGAAGATGAGAAAAAGTCCGAGCCACAGGAAATCCACAAAGTGCCAGAAGATGACCATCAGTTCCAATTTTGTCAATTGGTATTCATTGGAAAAATAAAGCAATGCTTTTACCGAATCTTTTGATTTTAATGAAGCCGATACAGTGAGTGTTATAAGGAAAATTAATCCGAGAAAAACGTGCAGGAAATGAATGCCTGAAATAACATAGAGATAAGAAACCCTTGCATGTGTCTGGAACAGGAATCCTGAATCAAATAATTTTTTCCACCCGATGACTTGTGAAACTGCAAAGGCAAGTCCGAGGGCAAGTGTAATGCAAAGTGAGATCAGAAGATTTTTTATGGAATCTTCTTTGAAAGCTTTCACCGTTTTACCTACCGAGAAACTGCTGAACAGTAGAAGCAGCGTGCTCAGGAAAAAGGGTTTGGGCAGTTTAAAATTTTCAAGCGGTAATGTTTTTGAGAGACTTACCAGATAAAGAAAAGTAATGGACATAAACACAACAGTGCTGCCAAGCAGTCCGAAAAAAAGAAATGTTTTATACGGATGAAATTTTTCTATCCGTGAAAAATCCATCAGTTTTTTCCTGGTGCTTTTTGTCTGGGAACTCATGGGATTAAAGCAATTTCAAATGTAGAGAAATTTTCGGGAATTGCCAAAAAAATTATTGCCGGGTTACATGATCATGTTCAAAAAGATTTCATTCCCGGAAATATTCTTCTCAGGTATTCAATCTTTGATTCGCCTGCTGTTCGCGGGAAAACACCCTGGTTAGCCAATCGTATATCTTCAATGGAATAAAATGAATTCGGGTTGTGGTCATTAATAAGCTTTGCAACAGATTCCATGTCCTTCCGCTTGATAATGGTAAATAAAACTTTTACCGGCCCTTTGGATCCGTGTCCGTCAATAATGGTAACGCCAAAATTATTTTCATTCAGCTTTTGCACCAGCGTGGCAGGATCATGGGGAGTGATGATGCGCAACACCTGTTTGCCGAGCGCCAGCCGTTCTTCAATTTTTATCCCAACAAAAATACCCATGGAGTATCCTCCCGCAAAAGAAATGTAACACATGATGTTGTGAAGGTTCTTAATGATCTGGCTTACGGCAAGCAGCCAGATCAGCACTTCAAAAAATCCGAGAAACGGGACGATGTATCGTATGTTTTTTGAAAGGAAAATATTTCGCAATGTGCCCAGGGTAACATCGCAGGTGCGCGCGCAAAAAATCAGGATCGGGAGCACTACCCAGTTAAACGTATCACTTTGTACAAATTCGGAGCTGAACATTTTTATAACGGTATTTACAAAATCTGTAAGACAGAATATTTAATTACTCAATAACTTATTTACTAAAACAGGTACTCCTTCGCCAGCAGGTTTTTCAATCGTTTCAAGGTGCAAGATATAGGGAAGCCGTTTTGCTTTCGGATCAACCAGGTATTTCCTGGCTGTTTCCGGGGCATAATTAACAAGTCCGGCTGCCGGGTATACATCCAATGAAGTGCCGATTACGATGAGGATATCACAATTGGATACAATGTCAATGGCAGGCTCCATCTTTGGAACCATTTCACCAAACCATACAATGTGCGGACGCAGCTGAAACCCTTTTTCACACATTTCGCCCATTTTAATTTCATTGTTCTTCACATCGTAAACCAGTTCAGGATAACGCGTGCTTTCAGATTTCATTATTTCACCATGCAGGTGCAGCACTTTTTTTGATCCGGCACGTTCGTGCAAATCATCAATATTCTGCGTGATAATGTGCACGTCAAATTTTTTTTCAAGCTTTACAAGCGCAGTATGTGCAAGATTGGGTTGTGCTGTCACGACCTGCTTCCTCCGCTGGTTATAAAAATCAAGAACCAAAACAGGATTTTTCTGAAAGGCTTGCGGTGTGGCCACTTCGGTAATGTCATATTCCTCCCACAACCCTCCCGAATCACGGAAAGTTTTGATACCGCTTTCCGCACTCACTCCGGCTCCAGTAAAAACAACCAGCTTTTGCATTGTGCAAAATTGAAAAGAAAATAAACTTTTGTTCAGTGTACAAAAAGGAAGTTTTCAGCAAAAGGGTTGTTAATAGCCTGCTGCAAATAAAGCCTCAATTGAATTTTTTATTCTTTTATAAGAGTCAAAAATCCCTGTTGCCTGAAATCGGTTCCATCATAGAAATCAGCAGAGAGCACATAGTAATAAGTCCCGTTCGGGGCCCATTCACCATTTGAAGCCCGTCCGTCCCATCCCTTCATGGATTGCGAACCTCTGTAAATAACCTGGCCCCAACGGTTATAAATTTCAATATTAAGTTTGTAATGGCCTGAAAATCCCGGGAAAAAAGCATTCAAATCATCCCCGTTTGGAGTAAATATATTCGGAATAAATATAGTATTACAATGTTCATCAACTGAAACGATTACCGAATCAAAATCACTTCTGCATACACCTGATTCAGTGAATAAATAATATGTTACAGGAGTGAATAAAGCGGGAGTCTGTAAACTTGTCCCGGTGTGAAAAAAACTGGAATAGTATGGTGACAAACACCAATACACCGGATCATTGCTTGCCGCAATAATTAAAACTGAATCGCCTGCACATAGGGTCGTGTCAGTAAGTGCAGGAGGAGAAAGTGTATTTTGAACTTCTGTAATTGTAATTGTTGCTGTGTCTTTACATCCATGCAGACTGGTGGTTATAAGAGAATAAGTTCCAGGTTGAGTAGCATAAAAATTTAGTGTGGAATCTCCGGAAGGCAGCCATAAATATCCTGTCATTCCAGTATTCGCGGTTAACAATAAAGAATCGCCACTGCAAAAGCTCAGTGTAGAATTCGCTGCCTGTATCTGGGCAAGGGCCGCGTCCTGGTAAACAGTGAAGCTCAACGGTGTCACAATGCCGCAGGAAGTAACAATGCAATGATAAGTTCCCGGAGTAGTAACAGTCTGGCTGATACCGTTTCCTGACAACGGAGCCTGCCACTGAATGACACTTCCGGGATTGGTAATCACGGTGAGTGTTACTGAAGTGTTGGTGCAAAATGCCGGGCCCGGAAATGCAATGATCAGGGGAATATTATATTGAATGACCTGCACTGTGTTAGATACAAGATCGCATCCCGGTGTTACGGTTTGAATGCAATAATAATAGCCGGGAGTATTTACATAAAGAGTATTTTGATTTGCACCTATATTTCCATTTGGCCCCTGCCAATGAAAAACGCCTGCTCCGGAACAAATGAGCTTGACCGAATCATTCGGGCATATTAATCCGTTAGCCGGAATCATCGTTACATTAGGCTGTGGATAGAGTGAGACTGTAATGTTGTCGTAACCATTTAAAGTGGCAGTGCATCCAAATGAATTTGTAATTGTAAGTGATGTAGAAACAGTATAAGTACCCGGCTGGTCAACGTATATAGTATCATTTGTTTCTCCTGTTGACCAGTGATAAATGTTTGTATCTGGCGTGGCAATAAGCATGGCTGAATCGCCAGGACAAATCTGAGCAGGGCCATTTATGGCAATGCTTATACTTCCGGTTGGAGTCGGATGCACTATTACAGTAAGACTCTTATTACAGAAAACTGAATCCGTATCACATGGATTTGAACGGATAATCCATGCACTTATGATTACAAAAAAAGTTCCGACCTGCGTGGGTGTAAAATCATTATCAGAGGGAGAGCAGTAAGAAATGGGAGGGTAGGCTAAAATCGCCCCTGTGCTCCAATGTGCATGATGCATGCCGGGAAAACAATTTAGTGTGTTGCCGCCAGGGTTTGACAACTGGTCGTAAAGAAACATAGTAAAATGTTGACCATAGCATAGTTCTATTGTATCATTCCCGTCAGTATCATCGAGGCATTTCATTTTTGGCTGAACTGGTGGAAGAGCATTGCCTGTAATTACCAGAACATCGTTTGAGCTCGTGCATCCAAACTGGTTGGTAAGTGTTACAACATACCACCCGCCTGTACTGACCGTTACAGGGTTTTGTCCGACCGGAAAACTACTCCAATGAACTGTATTCGTTCCGACATTTGTACAAGTGAGAACCACTGAATCCGGAAGACAAAGAGGTATTGGTTGTGTATTGAGAGCATTCACGTTAATTCCCTTACTATCGGTTATGAGCGGTGTAGGAGGGTCCGGATGTGATAAAAAATAAATGGTATCACGGTTTGTAAAGCAGCCATCGGCAGTGGTTACCTTAACATTATAATAACCCGAAACAGCAACATTAATGAGGCTGGCAGTTGAACCTGTGCTCCACAGGTAATTAAAATCAGGGTCAATATCATAAATAGCATTCAGATCAACTCCAATATAAGTGCTTCCGCAATCTTCAAGAGTATCTTTACAGCTTAAGTTTTGAAGGCTGTTCCCTATGCATATATCATTAAAAGGACGCACACATGCCGATCCTGTTCGTTCAAAATAATCATAGGGTTCCCGATTCAAATCAATATTCGCGTTTATAAAAACGTCACTGTTGCCATAAGAAATAAGCCATAAGTATTCCCCGTAGTCGTTATCTGAACAATACAACATGGATCCTGAGTTGTGGAGGTAATCTGTTCCGTATATTCCGTGATTAGTGAAGGCCGATGTCTCATACGGTGAGATAAAAGCAGTCTTAAAACTTCCAGCATCTGCAATATAATTATTCGGTTTAGCAGTGAGACCATGCAAAAAATCATCCTGCCGCCCGGCAAACTGGCGCGCCCACATCCAGTTTCCAGTATTGTCATAGGAAGCAACATACGTATCCCAATATCCAACGCTGCAAAAGATTCCATTTCCATATTGCGCAGAGAAAGATGAAAACCGGCATTTAAAATTACCGCCAATAATTACTTCGCCTGTACTATTGGTGGCAATTGCCTCGGCTGAAACTTCGCTGGCAGACCCATCTGCATGACTCCATACAAGATTCCCCTGTACGTCAAACCTGCAGACAAAAATATCATTCGGGTAGCTGCTGCTTAATGTAGGATTAGTGGACCCTCCGAAAAAATATAATGTGCTGTTAAAATTTCCGGTAATATTCACATCGCTGTTATGCACTACAACGCCTCCCATGTTTACGACTGTTCCGCTTCCCATCCAGCGAAACCACTGCTCTGAGCCGGCTGCATTGTATTTAATCAGGAACATAGCATTGTACATGGGATTATTATGCTGCACGTCAAAAGTGATAGTATCACTGAACATTCCGCTGACGTATATATTTCCATTCGCATCGGTTGAAACATCCGTTCCGCGATCGGTAAAAGTTCCCGAACCTTTTTTGGCCCAGAGAAAATTTCCGGAATTATCATATTTAGCAGTGAATACATCAATAGAGCCTCCCTGGCTGATCAACGTAGTGCTTCCGAATGAACAGCTTCCAGAAAACTCTCCTGTCACTATAACATTTCCTGAATTATCAAATGTAATTCCGTTGCCCGCATCACTGCCCGTACCACCTGCCCGTCTTACCCAAATCAAAGTTCCTGAAGAATTATATTTTGCAATGAAAATATCCTGCTGCCCTGCAGAAGTGATGGTTTGTCCGTCAAAATCCGCAGTGGTATAAAAAAATCCGGTGATTAAAATATTGCCGGCATTATCAGCCTCAATAGACAATGCCTTGTCTATATTAAGTCCACCAGCTCTTTTCAGCCATTGCAGATTTCCAGTGTTGTTTGTTTTAACTATAAAAATATCATCAAGCCCTGCAGAAGTAATAATCGTTCCGTCAAAAGTTGCCGATGTTGTAAAATATCCCGTGGTGTAAGTATTGTTGGCGCCATCCGATGCAATGTCCATTCCTTCATCTACTGTCAGTCCGCCTCCGCGCTGCATCCAATATTGAGCATGAACTGTATTTAAGGCCAGGAACAAAAACAGAAAAATAAAAAATGTTTTCATGTTTTTCAGATTAGAGGGTTACAGGAATAAGATTAATGACACAGGATAAAAGTTGCATGTCATAGAAGATTTTTAAAAAAGCCAGGATTAATTTGAATTATTTTTCAAAATATTCATTTTTAATTTTATGTAAACGTAAGCAAGATAAGATGAAATCCAAAATTGAATTTCTGAATATATTACTTGTCCAAAAGCATTTTTACTTCTGTAAAGGTGCTCGAAAAATTGAAATGGATTATAGACAGAGTGAAAAACCATTTACTTTTTTACTTGACAGTCTTACCTTTTCAAATAAATTTCTGAGAAAGGCCTTTGAAAAAATTATACAATATCAGGAGTTTACCTTCCATTTGTTCGAAAGTTTAAACCCCCTTAAAAATTCCTCTGTCAAAAGTTTTTTCTTACCCTGCAATTGAATTTCATGAATCTGAACAAAACCATTTCTTCCCGCAATTTTCAAAAATGTTTTTCCGTCTGTTTCGATCGTTTCGGGTGAAGTTCCATTAAAAAGTTCTTTTTCACTTTTAAATATTTTAACAAGATAAGGTTGCTGGTCCGGTGAAACTATTTCAGTGAATGCAGCGGGATACGGACTTAATCCCCTGATGTGGTTATGCACTGATTCGATATTTTGATTCCAGTTTATTTTGCAATCTTCTTTGAAAATCTTGGGAGCTGTTTTAAGGGATACGTTGTCTGGTACAAGTTCTGATTGAGGGATCTCTTTAAAATTTTGTGAGCCGATTGCATTCACGGTTTTCAAAACGAGCTCCGCGCCAATCATTTTTAATTTATCATGCAGTTCTCCAGCGGTTTTATTTTCACCAATCGTAACTTTTTCCCGGAATAAAATATTTCCTGTATCCACTTCATGTTTTAAAAAAAATGTGGTGACACCTGTTTCTGTTTCCCCATTCATGATCGCACGATTGATGGGAGCTGCACCGCGATATTGGGGCAGGAGGGAAGCGTGAAGATTAAATGTTCCTGATCGCGGCATTTGCCAGAGTTCTTTCGGCATCATACGGAACGCAACCACTACAAATAAATCGGCATCCAGTATTCTTAATTCATTTAAAAAGTTTTCATCTTTTAATTTCCCAGGTTGAAATATTTTAAGATTGTGCGCAAGTGCAGCTTTTTTTACTGCTGACGGATTTAATTGTAATCCTCTTCCTGATGGCTGATCAGGAACTGTCACTACTGCCGCTATTTCATAATTATTCTCAAGCAGAATTTCCAATGACGGAACGGCAAATTCAGGAGTGCCTAAAAAAATAATTTTCAATTTTTTTTCAGCCATTATTCTTTTTTTGCTTTGATAAAATCAAGATAGGCGGTTTTGCCGGCCATGCAGATGTTCGGCTTATTCGTAGCGTGATATTTTATCATCACTTTCATTTTATCTTTTTCAAATTCTGAAGGAAGGTTTTCAGGCTGCAGTTTCTCACCGTTCGATAATTCAAGAAGAAACCTGCATCCGTCAAGGTTGCTATAATCAACAACCGTTGCCTCAATCATTTTTGAATCTTTCACCGGTGCATCTGCAGGCGGATTTTGCTGAAGAGACCCTGTATTTTTTTTGCTGCATGAACATATTAAGAATGCTGACAGAAATAAAATAATGGTTTTTAGAGGTAAGTTCATTTTATAATGTTAATTTTTTCCAGTGATTGCTTTTTAAATAAATGTAAGAAAAAGCTCCCATGAGCAGCCAATACAGGACTTCAGCCACCCACACCCATTCAACACTTGCCTGGATTATTTGTGCGCATACATACACATAAATGACATAAATAAAAATATTCACTATTTCCATGAGCATAGCCATTTTTGTATTTCCGGTTCCGGAAACTCCGCTGAATAAAACAAAGCTGCTGCAAAATAAAATCATTGCACCGCATATTATATAGAAACTTCCTTTTGAATCGTGAATCAACGCTTCATTGGAAGTGGTAACACTGAGTATTCCCGAGGGAAATATAGCATTAAGTCCCACCATAACAGTTGTAATAATTAAACTGAGTGTACAGATTTTTTTGAGCAATGATAATACTTCGTCTTTTTTTTCCTGCCCGATAAGGTTACTGGTCATGCTGTTTGCCGCTGCAGCAAATCCCCACACAGGCGTCATTAAAAGCATATACGTGCTGCGGACAATATTTGAAATGGCAAGCGCATGCTCTCCTAACTTTTCTATAAATACAAAAAATAGAAACCATGCTCCCATTGAAATCAGGTGCTGCATCATTACAGGCGCTGATAAATTCATTACGCTTGAAATAACATGAATTTCAGATTTTTTAAACTGAAACACTTCGAATTTTCTGAATTCTTTTTTGAAATACGTATAAATCAAAAGATAAATAGCAGTGATGGTTTCAGAAATTGCAGAAGCTAAACCCGCTCCGCTGATACCCATTTCAGGAAATCCAAAATGACCGAATATTAAAGTATAGGCAAGTACTACATTTAATCCTGTCATCAGGAATGCACTGTAAGTAATAATCCTTGTGGTTGCAATACCTGTGTAAAAAGACCGGAATGAAACTGTGATCATGACACCGATAATTCCCCAGCAGCGATAAGAAATAAATGCGTCAGCTGCTGATTTGACTCTTTCCGAATCAAGCATTGAATCAAAAATAAAAGGTGAAGCCCATCGAAGGAAAGCAAAAAGCACCAATGAAAAAGCAACAAGAATCAGAAGGGTATGATCATAAATGATCCCGATCTCTTTTGTTTTGCCTTCACCGGCTTTACGTGCAATTAATATTTGCGCGCCAATACCGATGGCATAACCAAGCATAACGAGCACAAAATAAAAAACACCTGCAATTCCGGAAGCACCCAGTTCGATTTCTCCCACGCGTGCAAGAAATGCTGTATCCGTCAAACCCAATACGGTTTGAGCAAGACTTCCCAACATGATGGGATAAGAAATCTTCCAGATATCACTGTATGTCGCTTTTACTTTTGTCAACTTGACTCGTTAAAAAGGAGTGCAAAGTTGCGATAAATTAAAAAGAGATTTTGAATTACTTTTACAGATCACTTCCAACATAACCAATCATGAATCCAGCATCACGATTACCGATAAGAGCAATTATTACAGGCGCTACAGGCATGGTTGGAGAAGGGGTTATGCATGAATGCTTAATGCATCCTGATGTGGAAAAAATTTTGCTTTTAAGCAGAAAAGCCTCGGGATTCACTCATCCGAAATTGAAGGAAGTGTTGCATAATGACTTTTTTAATTTGAGCGCTGTAGAAAATCAACTGATTGAATACAACGCTTGTTTCTTTTGCCTTGGAGTTTCTTCAGTAGGTATGAATGAAAAGGATTATTCGAAGATGACGCATACTTTAACTATGCATGTTGCACAAACGCTGACCAAACTGAATAAAGAAATGGTTTTCTCCTACATTTCAGGCGCAGGTACAGACAGTACAGAGAAAGGAAAAAGAATGTGGGCACGGGTAAAAGGAAAGACTGAAAATGACCTGATGAAACTTCCTTTTAAAAAAGTGTATGCTTTTCGCCCGGGAATTATTGAACCCACAAAAGGTTTGAAAAATACGCTCGCATTTTATAAATCGTTAGGATGGTTATTACCCGTTTTCAGAAAATTTTTTCCAAAATACTTCTGCACGCTCAGAGAGTTAGGGCTGGCCATGATTAATGCTGCAGCTATTGGTTATGAAAAACCAGTTTTAGAGGTGAGCGATATTGTGACATTATCAAAGAGATAATCTTCGATAATTGTTTTTCAGCACTCTTAAAATTCATATTAAAGTCGTATTGTACGGGTAATATCTTACATATACTTTTGACGAATATTATTTCAATAATTTTTTTTTTTTTTAACACAATGAAAAAATTATATTTAACCATCTGTTACATATTATTTGATTCGATCTTAAATGCTCAGACAACTACATTTGAATGGGCGAAGAGCATGGGAGGAGATTACGGGCTTGCCACAGGAATTGATATTGCAGTTGACAATTTCAACAATGTCTATACAACCGGAACTTTTGAAGGCAAAGTAGATTTTGACCCCGATATATCGGGGGTTTTTAATTTAACTACTTCAGGGTATGCAAACAGGGATATTTTTATTTCCAAGTTTGATAACTCCGGAAATTTTATCTGGGCACGTCAAATATCAGGCAGCAGTAACAACTATGAGTACCCCAGTTCTATAGTCTTAGATGGTTCAGGAAATGTGTACCTCACCGGATATTTCAAAAATACAATTGATTTTGATCCGGGCCCCGGAGTTTTTAATCTGACTTCAAGCGGGTTTTGTTCTTTCATTTTGAAATTAAATTCATCAGGAAATTTTGTCTGGGTTAAGCAATTGGGAGGCGGGTTTGGCGATGTCAAATCTTCTTCTTTGACGCTGGACATAGCAGGAAATATTTACACTACAGGTAATTTCTGGCACACTGCTGATTTTGATCCGGGTCCGGGAATATATAATTTAACTCCATCAGGTACAGATGCTTTTATTTCCAGGTTAGACTCTTCAGGCAATTTTGTATGGGCGCGTGGACTAGCGAGTGCCTCCTCGAGCAACTACACTTATGGAAACTCGATTGCAATTGATATTTGGGGATACGTATATACAACAGGATACTTCACAGGTACTACCGATTTTGATCCGGGCGCAGGAACATATAACCTGACTGTGAGTGGCGGACAGGACGCTTTTATTTCAAAATTAAATTCATCGGGAAATTTTATGTGGGCAAAACAGTTGGGTGGTTCTGACATTGAAATTGCAACATCAATAATTGTGGATTATACCGGCACCGTCTTTACTACAGGTTATTTTAAATATACTGCTGATTTTGATCCCGGACCGTCTTCGTTTAACCTGGTTTCAGCCGGGTATACTGATATTTTTATTTCCGAATTAGATGCAGCGGGAAATTTTATTTGGGCTGGTAAAATTGGCGGACCCTATGATGAATCCCCCTCAGGCATCTCTCTGGATGCCACAGGAAATATTATCCTGGCTGGAAATTTCAGTGATTCATGTGATTTTGACCCCCATGTATCGGGGACATTTGTTTTGAACGGTACAAGCGGCAGTGTTTTTGCTTCTAAACTCACTGCTTCAGGAAATTTAATGTGGGCAAAACAGTTTGGTAGTCCGGGTACAACTCTTGAAATTATAAAATCTCATTCATTGGATGTTTCAGGAAATATATATACAACAGGATATTTTTCTGGAACTGCTGATTTTAATCCCGATACTGGAGTATATAATTTAACAGGAATAGGCAATTGCAGTTTTACATCCCAATTAAATTCATCGGGAAATTTTGTCTGGGCAAAGAGTGCAGGAAAAAGTGCCGGCATATTCAATAAATCCGTTGCAACTGATCCATCAGGAAATATCTTAGCCGCAGGGAATTTTTATGGCGCAGTAGATTTTGATCCTGGACCGGGAGTATTTAATTTAATGACAACTGTACCTGAAAAGGATATTTTTATTTACAAATCGGATGCATCAGGAAATTTTGCCTGGGCAAAACAACTTGTGGGAACCGCTGATGATGCCGTAAATGGATTGGCAACTGACAGCCTGGGAAATAATTATATTACAGGTTCCTTTCAGGGAACTATTGATTTTGATCCCGGACCCGGTTCATTTGTTTTAACGCCTTCAATAGGCGTAAGAGCAATTTTCATTGCTAAGTATGATGCGTTCGGGAGTTTTATCTGGGCAAGGAAAATAGATGATCCATCGGGTTTTCAATTTTTAATTAACTCCAATTCAATTACAATTGATAAAAACAGGAAAATACTTGTTACAGGGGGGTTTTACGGAACAATTGATTTTGATCCCGGTCCGGCAACTTATAATTTAACAGCGACTAATTCGTCAGTTTTTATTTTAAAATTAGATGAGTCAGGAAATTTTGTATGGGTCAAACAATTTTCCGGGGGAAGCGGGGGAGGGAGTTCTATATCAACGGATGCAGCTGGAAATATTCTCTCTTCAGGAGAATTTTTTGGTACAATGGATTTTGATCCGGGAGCTTCAACGTTTAATTTGAGTTCCGCAAGTATTTATACCATTTACATTTCAAAGCTCAGTTCATCGGGAAATTTTATCTGGGCAAAAAAAATTGATGTTAATCTGATTAACAATATGTCCGGATACGATTACAGTTTTGCCTTAGCGGTAGATCATTCGGGAAATGTATATTCTTCAGGTAGTTTTACGGATACAACAGATTTTGATCCGGGCACAGGAGTATATAACTTATCTGCCGGTTATATAGATATCTATATTTTAAAATTAGACGCTGGGGGAAATTTTGTATGGGTTAAACAATTTGCAGGAGGAAATAATAGCCGAAGCCGTTCGATGGCTGCTGATGCGTTTGGAAATATTTATACAACCGGGTATTTCAATTCCAGCCCCGATTTTGACCCCGATGTATCGGGGACATTTTATTTACCATCGTTAAGTACCTATACAACTTTTATTTCCAAATTAAATACGTCCGGAAATTTTGTTCGGGCGTATAATGTAGGAGGGTTAGGAGGAAACCCGGAGAGTAATCATGGATATTCCTCAATTTCTCTTGACCAATCGGGTAATATATACACAGGAGGATCTTTTGCTGGCGGGTGCGATTTCAATCCTGATTCAGGCGGAACATTTTATATTTCATCTGTTGGTAATCCTGATTTGTTCATTCATAAAATAAGTCAATGCCCCTGGGCAAATATTACACCGGCAGGTTCTATCTCCTTTTGCACAGGCGGCAGTGTAACATTAAACGCGAATACAGGAACAGGATTTACTTATCAATGGAAAAAAAACGGTAACAATATATCGGGAGCAACTTCAGCATCATATACTGCAACAACAGCTGGAAATTATAGTGTGGTTGTCAGCAGTTCCTGCGGTACGGCAACTTCTACCGTTGTTACAGTTACAATTAATGCACTTCCTTCATCAACCATAACACCTAGCGGCCCGACAATTTTCTGTTCAGGCAGCAGTGTTCTGCTGAATGCACCAACTGGAACAAATTACAGCTATCAATGGAAAAAAGGTGGTGTGAATATTCCGGGAGCAACCAATTCAAATTACACCGCAACAGCAAGCGGAACGTATAAAGTTACGGTTACTAATACCAATACAGGATGTTCAAAAACAACTCCGACAGGAACTGTTGTTACAGTAAATGTACTTCCCCCGGCAACGATTTCTCCTTCGGGAACCATTGTTTTTTGTGCAGGTCAGAGTGCTGTACTTACAGCAAATCCGGGAGCCGGTTATTCATATCAATGGAGAAAAAATCACGGTGCTGTAAATGGTGCAACGTCCCAGGCTTATACAGTTAGCGCAGCAGGAAAATACCGCGTACAGGTAACGGATAGCAACGGGTGTGTAAAACTTTCGAATGCTGATACAGTAGTGGTACCCTGTAAGGAAGGAGAGAATGGGGATGCAAGCGAAGAAGATTTAGAGCTTGATGTAATTGTTTTTCCCAACCCTTCATCGGGTGATTTTGTTTTTGAAATACAGAATGCCAAAACAGAAAAAATTTCAATCAATGTGTATGACGTAATAGGAAAAGAAGTGGAGTCGGAAAATACGTTCAATTCGAAATTTATAATTCGAAATTCGCAATTAACTCCTGGAATTTATTCAGCTGAGGTTACTGATGGAAATAACAGGAAGGTTTTTAAACTCATAAAAAGCAAATAAAATATTTTTCCGGGCAGGAATTAGACAATCATTCCATCTTTCATTACCAGTTTCCTGTCGGCCATATTTGCCAGTTCCTCATTGTGCGTTACAATCACAAAAGTCTGGTTGAATTCTTTTCTCAGTTTAAAAAAAAGTTCATGCAATTCTTTGGCATGGGCAGAATCAAGATTTCCTGAAGGTTCATCAGCAAGAATAATGGAGGGATTGTTTATTAACGCCCGTGCAACGGCAACACGCTGCTGTTCTCCTCCTGAAAGTTCGGAAGGTTTGTGATGACTTCTTTCATTAATACCAAGATATTTTAAAAGCTCAATAGCTTTCTTCTCGGCTTCATGTGAAGGAGTATTTGCAATAAAGGCCGGGATACAGACATTTTCCAACGCATTAAATTCCGGAAGTAAATGGTGAAACTGAAAAACAAATCCGATATGCTTATTCCTGAATCTTGCCAGTTTTTTAGAAGATAAACCCGTTAAATCTGTATCATCAATTTTAACAGAACCTTTATCCGCTTTGTCCAATGTACCGATGATCTGCAACATGGTGGTTTTACCCGCACCGGAAGCGCCTACGATGGAAACAACTTCTCCTTTGGTGATAGTAAGATTAATTCCCTTCAGTACATGAAGGCCACCATAAGATTTGTGAATATTCTGCGTTGTAATTATCATCAACGAAAATGAATGTGTGCGAATGTACGAATAGAACAATAAACAGTAAGATGAGTGAATGATGAGTAAGAGACAAAATTTAACAACTTCTCTTCAGGCTTAAATCATAAACTTCATTCCTATTTCCTAAGTTTGCCAACTTTATAAATATTTCTGCAATTGAATTTCGAAATCATTACTGAAAAACCCTGGTGGTTTATTGTATTTTGCCTTGTGCTTGGCTTTGTGTATGCATGGATTCTTTATCGTAAAGAAAATTTACTGCACGATGTTCACCAATGGCTGCTCAGGCTGATGGCAGTTTTTCGGTTCCTGGTGGTGTTTCTCCTTGCCTTTCTTTTGTTGTCACCTCTTATCAGGACTGTTTTCAGGGAAGTTGAAAAACCGATTATCATCGTAGCGCAGGATAACTCGCAATCCATACTTACCGGGAAAGATTCTTCGTTCAGAAAATCTTATCCCGAATCCATGAATAGTATAATTGAGGAGATGAAAAAAAATTATGATGTGCGGCTGTTTTCATTTGGTGACAAAGTACAGGACAAAATAAATTTTGATTTTATAGAACGGCAAACCGATATTTCAAAATTGTATGAAGAGCTTTCATTGAAATTTTCAAATCGTAATGTGGGTGCTGTAATTCTTGCCAGTGATGGTTTGTATAATACAGGAAGCAATCCATTGTATGCAAACGATCATCTTAAAGCACCGGTTTATACGGTGGCGCTTGGAGATACAACCGTAAAAAAGGATGTGCTCATTTCAAGGGTGAATCATAACCGGATTGCTTTTCTCGGAAATACTTTCCCGATGGAAATAAATATTGATGCAACCCAATGTTCGGGTGAAAAAACAGAATTAACGATTGAAAAAGATTCAGCGGTGTTGTTTCGCAAAACAGTAGAAATTTCAGGAAATAAATATCATGCTTCCATCCCTGTTTTTTTGGAAGCAAAAATGAAAGGTATCCAGCATTATAAAATAAAAATTTCTTCACTCCCGAATGAAATCAGCCTGAATAATAATGTTGCTGACGTTTTTATTGAAGTGACTGAGAGCAAACAAAAAGTGCTCATCGTAGCAAATGCTCCCCATCCGGATATTGCTGCATTAAAATCCATCATTGAAAGTAACCAGAATTATGAAGTAAAATCAGAACTTGTAAAAGACTTTAAAGGAAACCTGAATGAATACAATCTCGTCATTCTTCACGAGCTCCCTTCAAATGAAATTTCTGACGGAAGTCTTTTTGATCAATTGAAAGCGAATGATGTTTCTGTGTTTTATATTCTGGGCGCTTCAACAAACCCGAATGCATTAAATGAGCTCGGCACAGGAATTTCCATCAGCGAAGGCAGGGGAAAATTGACTGAGGCCCAGGCTTCACCTTCAAAAGATTTCTCTCTTTTTACCGTCAGCGATGAGTTGCCTGATTTTATTTCAACGCTGCCGCCTTTAGAATCGCCTTTCGGAATGTACCGGAGCAATGCGAATATTTATACATTGTTTTATCAGCAGATCGGAAGTGTAAAAACAGATCAGCCGCTTTTGTTTTTCAGCCAGAATGGGCAAAAGAAAATTGCGGTGTTGACAGGGGAGGGGATCTGGAAATGGAGACTGAAAGAATTTGAACAGAATAATAATTCAAATTTCACCAATGATCTTTTTATTAAAACAGTACAATATCTTTCCGTAAAAGAGAAAAAAACTCCTTTCAGAGTTTCTTTCAAAAATAATTTTGCAGAAAATGAACCGCTGGTTTTTGATGCAGAGTTGTATAATGAAACGGGCGAACTCGTAAATACACCTGATGTTAAAATGACTATCACGGATGCAGATAAGAAATCTTATCCTTTTACTTTTTCGAAGACTGATAAAGCCTATTCACTCAATGCGGGTAACCTACCGGTGGGCAATTATAAATTCCGTTCAGAAACGAAACTGGGTGACAAGTTATATGCTGAAACAGGAGAATTCAGCGTAAGCGCTTTGCAATTGGAATCAGCTGAAACGGTTGCTAATCATCAATTGCTTTTTACGATGGCAGAAAAGAGCGGGGGAAAAATGGTATATGAGCGACAGTTAAATGAATTGCCAAAAATAATTTCTGTGCGTGAAGATGTAAAACCTGTGACGTATTCCCAAAAAAGATTGAAAGATTTTATCAACCTGAAGTGGTTTTTTTTTGTGCTCATGGCCTTCCTTTCAGTTGAATGGTTTTTAAGAAAAAGGAGTGGAGCGTATTAAACCTTTCTTCCCCGGTCTTCAAAAACACACACTGTACATTTAACTGTGTAATATTGTTTTACAGTGGCACATTTTTTTATCCAACAATATAAAACGATAAATTATGGAAACTACAGGTGTCACTTTACCGGAAGCAAAAAAAATTATATTACGTTATGGCCTGTTTGCTGCGGGTCTTTACATAGGTTATTTTTTGATTATGATGATTTTTAACCTTGAAGTGCGCACAGAATTGCGATTCTTCAATTATTTCCTGTATTTCTTTGCGGGGTACCAGGCGTTGAAAAAATTACGTGCCGAGCGTCAGGGAGACATGAAATATTTGCAGGGAATTGGAATCGGTTTCGCCACAGGGGCTGTTTCATTCTTGATTCTTGGCGTTTTTGTTTTTCTCTATTGTCTCATAAATCCTTCTTTCCTCAATAATGTAACGCAAAATTATCCTTACAAATTTCTCCTGGGTCCATTTAGTGCAATGTTTCTTGTCGCTACGGAAGGTATTGCCATGAGTGCTGTCATTTCACTTTGCCTGATGCAATACTTCAGAATTTTTACGGGCCAGCACAGGCGGTTCCTGTTTTTTGGAAGAAAAATAGGTGCTCCAGATTCAATCAATGAAAGTTAGCCGGTTGTAATATCAACCGATCACCGATATTTATTATTTTATTTTTCCTGGCTTTGATGACTTGAGTATCGGAGAAAATAATTCTTTTAATATTTAGAAAAGACTCGTATGTTTACATTCTAAAATATCACTAGAATGAAAAAATTATACGCTGTTTTAGCTTTCCTGCTGGTTAGCAATCTTGTAAAATCACAGCCATGCGTTCCGAATACAAGTGCCCTGATTTTTGACGGATCAACTGGTTATGTCTTTCTTTCATCCGACAATGGATTAGTGATTGCAGACACTGTATCTGTTGAAGCATGGGTGCTCGCAAATTCGTGGGCGGCAACATCAGCCCAGAATACTATTTTTTGTAAGCATAGCTGGACATCGGGAGAACAGGGATACGTGCTTCGTGCAGGAGGTGCGGGAGAGCTGTCTTTTAATATTGCAGGAATTGACAGCAACGGAATTCCGGTAAGCTGGGTGGAAGTGATTAGCCCTACCGGAGCTTTATCACTAAATACATGGACACACGTGGCCGGAACTTACGATGGACACAATCTCAGGTTATATGTCAATGGAGTGCTGGTGGCGACACAGGCTTTTAAAGGAACTATTGTTCCATCCACAGCTTATGCCGCAAGAATTGGAGCCCTTTCAGATATCGGAATTGCACCCAGTCGCTTCTGGAGCGGCCTGATGGACGAAATCAGGGTATGGCACAGCGTTCGGACCCAAGGAGAAATACAGGCAAATATGAATGTGCATATTGATCCTGCTTTAAGCCAGACCGGCCTGGCCGGTTATTGGCGGTTTAATGAAGCGAGCGGTATAAGTACAAATGATTTAAGCGCCAATGGAAATAATGGATCATTAAACAATGTTCAATGGACGCCTCAGGTTCCGTTTAATAATGTACCCAATACCCCGAACATAACATATAATTTTCCACAACTCACTGCTAATCCTCCTGCCAATTCTTACCAATGGTATCTGAATGGAAACCTGATTACAGGGGCGACACAACAAAATTATTTTCCTCAGCAAAATGGTGTGTACACAGTGGTAATTACTAATGCTTCCAACTGCACTGCATCTTCGGCTCCTTATACTTTTAACAGCCTCTCCATAAATGAGAACAACCTGGCGTCAGTTTCCGTATTATATGATTCTGACGGGCAAATGATAACAGTAAATACACCTGATGATTTAATCATTCGCCAATTAGAATTAGCAGACATAACAGGAAAATCAGTTTCTTTGCTCACCCGGCCTTATGGCCATTCAATTTCGTTGCCTGTTAAAAATTATGCCACGGGGATTTATTTTGTAAAAATTCTTTGCAATGAAAAATTAATTGTAAAAAGAATTGTTAAGAATTGAATAACCTGTTGCATTACTGTTTGAGTTAAAATCTCAAATATCGCAGCCTGTTTTACTCCTGTGCTTTCCTCTTTCTTTTCCGCAATGGTTGAATTTAATACCGAAGAAAAAATCCAGTCCGGTTGCATCCCACAATCCAAGGTAAGTTCCCAGGCGGTCTGTTCCCAGAACTAAAAATCCTTAGCGTATCGCCAATCCGAGATGGGGTTTGCTGTATTCAAAAAAAGTAAGCGGCACTGCGACTTCTCTTCTTCGGGTTTCATAGCGTATGGTAATTGCTGCCTGGCTTGCCCGGTGAACTGAAATATCTGAAACAGGTACTCCCTGGATCACTGAGGCATTCACATAATATTTTGGCGCCATGCAATAGTCAAACTGGATACTGGCTGCCGAAGGCAGATAAACATTAAATGCAGTTCCTGATTGTGAGGCGAGCGGGCCATAAAAGTGGCTGCTTAAGAGCGTATCAAAGGAAAAGAGGTTTGTGAATTTAGTGGTGTCAATACCCGGCCAGTAGGTTGAATTATTATTGTAATCAAATCTCCGGGTTCCCTTGCTTTTATAGTGTATGTAACCAAGATCAATTAAAGAAATGCCGAGCCTGTAATTGTATTTTTTTTCGTTCTCAGCATAGCAATCAAAACCTGCTATATTCAGATTGTTTATGTAGGTAAGCCCGATAGTAGTGCTTGCACCAAACCCCCTTATCTTTAAAAGATCATTCATCACCTGGTCTCCATCAATCGGGGATGAATGCCCGTATTGTGCTGTGATCTGGTTAACGACCAGTAATTGAGCATTCGGGACCGTGTAATCAACATTTTCTGAATTCAAAAAAAGGCCGAAAGAACCGGCAAGAAAATTTACAGAGATGCCAGCTTTGATAATGTGACGATCATAAGAATCTCTTTTGAGTACACGCGCATACGTTCCGCCAATCTCCGCCCATCCCATTCCTGCAGCTTTAAACGGACCGGCTGTATAATTAATTTGATGCTGAGGCTGGTAATCGAAACCCTCATACATAAATTTTGCAAGGTGATAAGGCACGGCACGCGCACTTAATGCGCTTCTTAAAGCAATGTGAACACCCCATGCATTTTTCTTGTTGTTTTTAATGTAAGCAGGTCCCATAAGATAAACACTGCCGTACGCTTTTTTATCAGGAGTGGGAGTATAGTAATCTCCAAAGCGTTCGCTTTGCACACCTTCACCTTTGATAGACTTGATAATCGCTTTGCTTTTCCTTCGGAGATAGATATAATTATTGTCAAGGAAAATATCTCCTGATAAAAGATTGAACTCATTTTTATATGGAGCCAAAACAATGGAAGAAGGATTTAAAAAAATCCCCATGTTGCCTGCAAAGTTGCTGTTGCTGATCCCCCATGTTTCCTGGCCATCTGAAATCCGCGGCAGCAGCATTATTGCAGCAATAAGGAGCAATTTTAACTTCATGATATAAATTTAGAAAAAAAAATCAGGAAAGGCAAATGTTTCCTGAAATGTTAACGAAAAACTGATAAAAATAGTTTACGTGAAAATTTTACCCGGGTTTAAAATCATATTCGGATCGAAAAGCTTTTTAATTCCTTTCTGAAGCTGGATTTGAGTTTTATTAAATGGAATATCCATATAATCTTTTTGCACCCAGCCGATACCGTGTTCTCCTGAAATAGTTCCGCCTAAAGAAACACACAATTGAAAAATTTCGCGGATGCCCGAAGGCACTTTAGTATTCCAGTCGGCATCGCTCATGTTTTCTTTGATAATGTTCACATGTAAATTACCGTCTCCGGCATGGCCATAACAAACTGAACGAAATCCATATTTGCTTCCGATTGCTTTCACTCCTGTCAGCAACACAGGTAATTCAGCCCTCGGCACCACCGTGTCTTCTTCTTTGTATACAGAATGTGATTTAACAGCTTCCCCCGCAGCCCTGCGCATTTTCCACAGCTCGGCTTTTTGCTTGGCAGTATCGGCAAACAATACTTCATCACATTCATATCGGTACATGATCTCTGAGATCTTTTCACATTCTTTAAATAAAACATCGGTATCATTACCATCCACCTCAATAATAAGATGCGCTTTGATTTCATCTTTAATTGTCATTTGAACATCAACAAACTGCCGCACATAATCAATTGCATCACGTTCCATGAACTCCATCGCAGAAGGCGTTATACCAGCCATGAATACTGCAGATACAGCCTCACAGGCTTTTTCAGCGGACAGAAAAGAAACCAGCATAAGCAGGTTTTGTTTCGGATAAGGAATCAGCTTAAAAACAATCTTTGTGATAATCCCTAACGTTCCTTCGCTGCCGATCATCAGTTGGGTAAGATTGTAACCGGTGGAATTTTTTAAAACATTTGCACCCGTCCATATGAGTTCGCCTGTCGGAAGGACCGCTTCAATGTTCAACACATAGTCTTTGGTAACTCCATATTTAACAGCTTTTGGCCCTCCTGCACATTCTGCAAGATTGCCGCCCAGGAAACAGGAGCCGCGGCTTGCAGGATCGGGAGGATAAAATAATCCTTTCTCAATAACAGCATCCTGGAACACCTGGTTAATCACTCCCGGCTCCACGGTAGCCTGTAAATTTCGTTCATCAATCTTCAGGATAGAATTGAACCGTTCCATTGAAATAACAATACCACCATGCACGGGCAGTGCTCCCCCGCTGAGCCCTGTGCCTGCACCCCGTGGTGTTACAGGTATCAATTCACGGTTGCAAAGTACCAGGATCTTTGATATTTCTCCAGGAGTACGCGGTTTTATAATTACTTCCGGTAAAAAAGATAAATCTTCTGTTTCATCCCGCGAATAATTTTCAAGATTTTCTGCATCGGAAAAGACATAATTTTCCCCGGTGATGGTTTTTAACTCTTCAATTATTGCAGGTGTCAGCTTTTTATAATTCATCCGGCAAAAGTAAAAAATGAAAAAGCTTTTGTGATTATTTATTTAAATGATGTTTTAAAACTAAGAAATACGGGTGAAATAAAATATTGTAATCAGGATTTTGTAAATTTGAATTAAGTAGTGCAGTTTTGGAAAAAAGACCAGGTAAAAAAATTTGAATATAACAGGTAAAAAAATTTGAATATAAAATGTAATGATATGAAAAGAAATCTACTCATCACTTGCTTATTAATCAGCTATGCGGGATTTTCACAACAGGAAACTTCCAGCTGGTATTTCGGAGTTCTTGCAGGGCTGCATTTCCAGGGCACGGTGGTTACAGCTACTCCGACAAACACGTTGATCACCAATGAAGGCTGCTCTGCCATTTCAGACCCTGCCGGCAATCTTCTTTTTTACACGGATGGCCTAACCGTTTGGGATAAGCTTCATAATGTGATGCCAAATGGCACAGGATTACTTGGAGGAGCATCTTCCACGCAATCTGCTTTAATTGTTCCGCAGCCGGGCAGCAATAGTTTGTACTACTTATTTACAGTGGATGAAATTGGCGGGCCTAACGGTTTTCGTTATTCCATTGTAGACATGAGCGCGCAGGGCGGTAACGGTGATGTTACCAACACAAAAAATATTTCTGTGCTGAATAATGTGACGGAAAAGCTCACTGCTGTCAAACAGGCAAATGGAATAGATTACTGGGTGGCGGTGCATGAATGGGGAAGCGATGCCTTTTATGTATATGCGCTGACGTCCGCAGGGTTATTGCTGTCACCGGTTGTAAGCAATTTGGGAATGGTTCATACGACCACCGTGATCCAGAATACATATGGTCAGATGAAATTTTCCTTTTGCGGGGATAAGATTGCATTGGCGTCAGGATACCTCGACACTGTAGAGATATTTGATTTTGACAACGTAACCGGAATTATTTCAAACCCGATTTCACTTCCTTTATTTGACCATGTATATGGACTTGAGTACTCACCCAACCAGCAGTTCCTGTATGTCAGCTCGTATGATCCGGCTGCCACATTAGTTCAATTTGATCTTACTGCAGGTAATGCTGCTGCAATTTTAGCGTCAAAAGCTATTATAAGTTCTACACCGGATATATATGGATTGCAAATAGGAGCAGATAATAAAATCTATGTCTGCCGGTCATTCAGTACCTTTCTTGGTGTGATCAATGACCCTTCCGTAGCAGGAACCGGCTGCAACTATGTTGATAACGGTATTGATCTTGATCCTGCATTTATGGGTGTAACATCAGCATTGGGGCTACCCGGTTTTGTGCAATCCAATTTCAGAACTGAAACTGTTTGCTCTACGAATTCAATAAATGAACTGAACTCACACGACCAGGTAGATGTATATCCAAATCCTTTTACAAATAGTTTTACACTTTCGTTTTCACCTGCGGATCAGCCTTCAGAAATAACTATATATGATGCAATAGGGAAACAAGTTAGAACTTTTGCTATTGTTAAAAATGAAAAGAGTTTTTCATTTGGAACATCGTTGAATGCCGGAATTTATTTTGTCTTTATTAAAAATAATTCAGGGCAGGAAGTAATTAAAGTTGTAAAAACAAATTAAAAAAATCCCGGGCATTAAATGGCCCGGGACGTTGCGAAAAGCTAACCCTCTCTATTAGAAATCTTTTTTAACTGCAAACTTTACAGGCAGTGTCATAATCACGGAAACATTTTTTCCGTTCTGCCGCCCCGGAATCCACACCGGCATTTTATTGACCGTCCGCATGGCTTCCTCTATTAACTTCGGATAATCATCTATCATGTTTAAGCCTTTTGCCCCGTAAATTTTTCCGGTTGAGTCAACTATAAAGGAGATATAAGCTGTTTTTATAAATTCCTCGTTGAGGTATTCAACAGGTACATGTGTATTCCTTATTATGAATTTAATCATCGCTGATTCGCCACCGGGAAACTCAGGAATTTTTTCCACCCCGCTGGGAGGAAATGGACCGGCAGGTGCTGAAGATTCTTTTGTTCCCGGGAATACAGCTGAACTATCCACATCACTTACAGCAGAAGTGTCATTTGAACTAATAGTGTTATTCTCTTTTAAATTCTTGTCTTTACTCTCCGCTTCAGCAGGGCTGTCTTTCACAACTGGGATAATATTATCCAGGATAGATTGTGGAGGAGGTGTTCTGCCGGGAGGTACTGGAGGAATAAGCGGTGGTGTTGTCGGAGGCTTGTCTATGTATATAGGAGGAGGAAGCGCATCTATAATGCGCTTAACACCATCAATTGAAATTCTACTGAACTGGTAGGTTGTGAAAACTACAGTGCCCATAAACAGGAGTGCAATCGAATACCCGATCAGGATATTTCGAGGTAAATGTTTGCGCAGCACATAGCCGCCATAGGAGTGGTTACGGTTTTCGAATACGATTTCCGTCCATTTGTCGGTAAAGATGAATTCTCTTTTCATAGTGTTCTGTTTTTAAGGTTAGATGTAGAACGCTGGAGAATTCCATAAATTTTACCGGCAGAAAATAAAACGTCACAGTTTTGTAAAAAAGCTGTATAAGAATTTTATGGACTCAGCAAACCACAGTTGAAAAACAAATCCTATATTAAATTATTCCAACGGCAAATTTATTTTTTCATTCAGCCTGGTGACAGGATATCTTCTATAAGATTTTTCAAAATAGTCAGAATGCTGATAAATAAAATTCAATTGTGAAAAAGCATCCTTTGCAAAAGCGGTATCCTGTTTTTGTTTCGCTTCAAATTCAACTTTCAGCGCAGGCTGTTGTTTTAATATTTCTTCCGCCTTTTCTTCAAACACATAAGGTGAAAACCATTCCTTCTGTTGCAGGATGGCATCAAAAAATCCCCATGCAAAATAAGAATCCACACCTTGCGGCTCTAACGTTTCCACCACATAACGGTTGTTTTTTGTGTTTGCATTAATTACATAGTCGCCTTTATAAAATTGTATCACCTGGTTTTCGCTCCGCACTTTAACATTGCTGTGCAGGTAATGCCCTTCATAAGGATCTTGTGAGGAATTGTAATCGGTGATGTAATACACTTCCGCACTGAGAGCAGTATCACGGCTCAGTTGAGCCATTTCAATATTGTTTAATTTCAAACGATCAATCACTTCTTTCCACGCCTGTGGTATAATGTATGCTTCCGGTTTTTTTACCGAAGTGGTTACCTTATACTCATCAAAGAACTTCGTTGTCTTCGCATAAGGTGATTCGTGATCATAGTACAAACGCTGCAACCCGGTAACATTACTCTTTTTATATTTTGCTTCATACCCCTTAAAGTTTATTAATTCAAACTTAGTTGTATCCACCTGCCAGTTCAGGGCAAAATCAGAACGTGTGGCACAATCCTGCTTAGCTTTACTTCTCAGTTCACCGATTCTATCAAAATCATTATTCACGACTTCCAGCATGGACAGGATGAGATTGTACGTTGATTTTACCCGTTGCGGAAATGGTTTGAAGACATGTGTCTCTGCAACAAAACCAATCGTATTAAACAAGGCTGCGTAACCGGTCGAGAATCGCGGGGATTCAAAAAATCCCACAATTCCTTTATCAGGAGGATCTTCCCAGTTAAAAGCATTTACATAGGGAATCATTTCATCATTTTTCTCCAGCATCTTTTGAAACAAAGCCGGGGTCATTTCAATTTTTGAATAATTGCCTATCCATTGATTCAGCTTATTGTGCTGGGAAGAAATCAATGTCATCGTATAAGGGTAATCAGCGCCATCGCTTACATGCGTATCTAAAAAAACATCAGGGTCCCATTCCCGGAATATTTTTTCAAATGACTTTGCATTTTCCGAATCGCATTTAATAAAATCGCGGTTCAGATCGAGGTTGCGGGCGTTCCCCCTGAAACCATATTCTTTCGGCCCGTTCTGGTTGGAACGGCTGCAGCATCCGCGGTTTAAGGCTCCATCAATATTGTAAACGGGAATGATGCAAACGACTATATGATCAAGGAGCGAACCTGCAATTTTTCCGGAAAGTATATCTTCTGAAAATTTCATGCATGCATCAATTCCATCCGGTTCACCGGGATGAATGCCGTTATTGATAAGTAGAATTCTTTTTCCTTTTACTTTGATGGACGAAGGATTAAAATCAGCATCATTTGTAATCACAAAAAGATGCAACGGTTTGCCTGCATCTGTCAGTCCGCATGTAATCAATTTCGCCTTCTCGTATTTTTTATCAAGCGAGTTGTAAAATAAAATACACTCATCATAAGTAACCGTTTCGTTTTGTAAATATTTTTCAGAAATACTTTGAGCAAAAGCAACGATCGGGAAAATATAAAAGAGCAGGGCAAGGAAGAAGCTTTTCATACAACAGAATTTATGTGCGAAGGTAAATTATATTCAAAAGCGATTCATTTTTCCGAGCATGGCGTCCAAACATAATGGTGTGGGCCTTTGACTGTGGCTAATGAATGGTTGAATGAGTGAATGCGCAGGGCCGCTATTAAATTTTCCGGTAGTGTCTCATTTTGATAATTCTATTGATTATAAGCTTTGCATAACTCAATTCAGAACGCGGATGACGCGGATCAGGCGGATTTTGAAGATAAAAACGGATCAAATCAGTTCTAATCCGCCTGATCCGCGTCATCCGCGTTCTAATCTTTGAAAATGAAAAATTTAATTCTTACTTGCAAATTTCAAACTGAAACACTGCCCGTATTTTATAAATAGCTCAACCACCATTTTTCTTTGTGCGCCTGCTTGTAGCTGTCAAATTTTTTGCAAATGGGGTAGAGTAAAAGTATAACTCCGATCCAGGCAGCGTAAACCACCCAAAGGTGAAAACCAAAACCTTTTAAGGCCGGCACTTCAGTTACCCAATCCTGTAAAATCATTTTCTGCCAGCCGAACCCTGAAAACTCTGCGAATAGCAGGGCAACAAGATGGATAAGAAAAAGATGCAGGATATAATAAAAGAAGGGAACCCTGCCAAAAGTGCTGAAAAAATCCACCGCTTTTCCTTTCAACTTTTCGGTGTTTGCAAGGAATAGGCACACTGCCCCCAATGTCATTAATAAATAATCTAACGATGGCGGATATTTTGAAGGATTGAAGAACGAAATCAAATCCTGTGACAACGTACCATAATTTCTATACGGTACAGGATCTCCATAAACATTGCTGAACCTTAAAATTACAAATGCTGCAAGGGCTGAAATTCCGATCTGGTTAAACAGTTTTTTCCGTTTGATGCTGTCATACGATGGTTCATAAAAAGTGCCAGAGTAATATCCTAAAGACATTACTGCTATCCACGGAATTAAGGGGTAACCAATAAATAATTCAACATGATCTGTCAGCATAAAAATATTTGATTCGTGAAGTATTGACCACAGCATATTACCGTTATAGTGAATTGAATCGAGGAGATTGTGGCCCATGATAAGAAGCAGGCTGAATAGTAAAATAAATTTCCGCGGCAGATGCACCAGCGCTGCTAAAACAATCATGCTTATTCCCAAAGCCCAGATGACCAGCAGCCCCGGGCTTCTGAAATACACATCAAAGAACCAGGCAAAATTGACCACAGTCATTTCTATGAAAACCAGCCAAAGCCCGCGCTTCAGCAGAAAGCCCGACAGCTCATTCAATGTTTTTCTTTTACTTACCATAAATACTGACAGCCCGGCTAAAAAACTAAATGCCGGAGCACAAAAATGTGTGATCCATCTTGTAAAAAAGATAGGCAGTGTGCTGTGAATGGGGTCGGAGGGATCATATAGAAAAGCGGAATAATGGAGATAGTCCCTTACGTGGTCGAGCGCCATTATGACCATTACAAGGCCTTTTAACAGGTCAATGGATGCTATTCTGGGTTTGGTAACATCGGGCATAATTAACAGGTAAAAGTAAAGGTGAAAGTTAACAGCTAAAAATAATAATTTAAAGTACTTTATCGCCCGATGTCCAGTTTTATATCGGCAGCTGCTTTATCCATCAGGCTTATATCAAATTTATTGTTTTTGAAAAATGTAAAATCCTGCCTGATCATATCTTTCCATGTAAAACCACCTGCAACCGTTTCTTCAAGATGCTGCCTGTATATTTTCAATGCACCATCATAATCGTTTGTGAAAAGATAACAATGCGCCAGGTTTCCTTCTATCAACAGGTTACCGGGATGCAAAATCAAACCGCGTTTTAAATACCTGGTTGCCTCATCATAATTTTTGTTTTCTAAAAGTGTCCAGCCAATATTATTAAAAAAATCATCGCTGCCTTTTAACGTATCAACATCCATCACCTTCACCATCTGCGGAAGCTGCTCCCCATCCTTTGTTCTTGTATAACCGTTTACATGGCCTGCAGCATCTTTAGTAAATTTTTTTTCGGCAGGAGATTCCGTATTAAAAAAATCTGTTTCACCTGAAAAATGCATTTTCATATATTTTCCGTTAGAAAAAAGATAATATCCATCTTCCCTCTTTAAAACAATTGCAAGCGTGTTTTCATACAGGTAAATGCCTGTATATTTTTGCTGTATGCTGTCAGCTATTGTAATTTCTTTTTTAACAAGAGGGTGATAAAACCCTTTCCAGTTATAAACTGAAGCAACGCTGTTCATCAGTTCAAACATAATGTCTCCGTTATCTGAATTCACCACTACCGCCACACCATTACCTCCCTCCAGGCTGCCATAATAAAATCCGCGGAACCCTTCATTACCTGCACCATGCTGAAAATATTTTACACCCGACCTGTCTTCAATGAAAACGCCCAGTGCGGCAGATTCATCAAGGTAAGGAGTTAAGCGCAGCTTCGTCATTTCACGGTTTAATACTTTTGCCGATTTACCTTCATAAGCGAGTTGTGTTTCAATAATGTATTTGCATAAGTCAGTTGGTGTGGTCCACAAACCTGCTGCTCCCTGTTCAGGATATACATGAAACTTATTTTCCACCATGCTGCCATCGGCACGATACCCCGTTGCAACTGAATTTAATTTATCAGCTGGCGGTGGCTGGGTGTAAAAACTATTGTCCATATCCATTGGCTTTAAAACATTTTCCGAGATAAATTTATCGTAGGGCATTTGTGTAAAGTCTGTCAGGAGCAATTGAGAAATGGTGGTACCGCCACCGGAATATTGATATTTTAACCCCGGCTCAAATTGTGAACGCACTGCCGGAGTGTTTGCAGGTTTTTTTCCATCCAATACCTGGGACAGAGTAGGTATGGAGTCTTTGCGGTCATACCCCGGAAATCCATGTACCGTTAGTCCGGCAGAATGGCTTAATAAGTTTGCAAGTGTTATTTTTTTATTTCCTGAAACAGAATCATAAGGAAATTTCCATGATTTTAAATAGGTATTGATATCGGTGTTCAAGTCCAGTTTTTTGTCCTGCACCAGTTTCAGAATACCAAGTGCGTTGAATGATTTACTGATAGAGCCAGGCTCAAATAAAGTGGTGGTGGTTACCGGTCGTTTTTCCTGCTCATCAGCCCAGCCATAACCTTTAGCCCATACGATTTTATAATTTTGAATCACCGCTATGCTCAGCCCTTTTACTTTATAAAAAGTCATCCGCTCTATAATATTATAATCTTCCTTGCCTTCAATTTTTACTTCACCTGCAAGATGATTCTCCACCTGTTTTATTTGCTCCTCTGTTTCTTTAGAATAGGGAGCCTGGGCAAAAAGGCACTGAACATGAAGTCCTGCTATAATTAATAAAAGTATTTTTTTCATTAGTTTTTATTGTAGTAATTATGCTGTCGCTTGTGTTTTCACAACCGATGCAATTATATCATATTTTTATTACGTTGGTTGTGCGGAAACAACCGATGGGAGAGAAATTCCGGCAGCTACTGAATAATTATTTTCTTAACTATGTTTCTGCTGCCATCGTTTATCGCGAAAAAATACATACCAGGGTTGTAATTACTTACATCAAGATTGCTTATGCCTCCCGAACAAATAAATTGTGTTACACATTTACCGGCAATGTCAAACATGCTGATGTTTAGTTTTTTTGCTGATGAAACAACACGCAGATTAGTATGTGCAGGATTGGGAAAAAGTTTTATTTCTGTATCCTGCACTATATCTTCAACTCCGGAACTTATGCCGGGCATGTTGAAAGTCCACAATTCTTTTCCTGTTGCATCGTTGGCGTTGAACATCATATAAGTATTGTTAAGCGCATTAAAGTTTGAAGGATATGAATTGGTAATTCCGGGATAAATATCCATAACCAAATTTGTACCCGCTGTTGTGCCATCACTCTTCCATAATTCATTTCCATTGGTTAAGTTATCGGCAGTAAAATAAAAGAACCCATTGTATTGAAACAAACTGTAGAAATAGTTGAGCCCGCTGTTACCTCCTGTATAAATATCCTTCACAAGAGTAGTGCCCGCTGTTGTGCCATCTGTTTTCCAAAGTTCATTTCCGTTTGGTACATCACCTGCCTCAAAATAAAGTTCATTATTAAATTCATAAAATCCACTGGGGAAACTTCCGCCTGCACCTGTGTTTATGTCTTTTAATTCTGTGGTGCCTGCAGTGGTTCCATCGCTTTTCCATAATTCCCAATCGCTGGATGATAAGCTGCATGCTCCAAAATAAAAGAAACCATTGTGCTGCCAATAGAGATATAAGTTTGAAAGCCCGTCATTAGTTCCGGGATAAATATCTTTTACGAGTGCGGTTCCGGCAGTGGTTCCATCTGTTTTCCAAAGTTCCTTACCGTTGACAGCATTGCGTGCGCTGAAATAAAGTTCATTATTAAATTCAAAGAGTCCATTAGGGTAGCATCCATCAGTTCCGGGATTTATATCTTTCAATTGGGTGGTGCCTGCGGTAGTGCCATCACTTTTCCATATTTCATAATCGGTGCCCGATAAAGCATACGCTCCAAAATAAAAGAAGCCATTGTGCTGCCAAAATACAGATAAGCTTGTAACACCGTCATCAACCCCGGGATAAATATCTTTTATGAGTGCGGTTCCGGCAGTGGTTCCATCCGTTTTCCAAAGTTCTTTCCCATTGACTGTGTTACGTGCAGTGAAATAAAGTTCATTGCTAAATACATAAAATCCATTTGGGTAGCTTCCATCAACTCCGGGGTTTATGTCTTTCACCTGGGTGGTGGCTGCCGAAGTTCCATCACTTCTCCATAGCTCCCAGTCGGTGCCTGATAAACTGCATGCCCCAAAATAAAAGAAGCCATTGTGCTGCCAATAGACCGATAAGGTTGTAACCCCGTCATCAGCTCCGGGGTAAATATCTTTTACGAGTGCGGTTCCGGAAGTGGTTCCATCCGTTTTCCATAGTTCCTTACCATTGGCAGCATTGCGTGCAACGAAATAAAGTTCATTGTTAAATTCATAGAATCCATTAGGGTAACTTCCGTCAATTCCGGGATTTATATCTTTCACTTCTGTAGTACCTGCAGTGGTTCCATCGCTTTTCCATAACTCCCAATCAGCGTTTGACAAACTATATGCTCCAAAATAAAAAAAACCGTTGTGCTGCCAATACACATATAAATTTAAAAAGCCGTCACTGGTGCCGGGATAAATATCTTTTACCATATAGGTGCCTGTTGATGTGCCATCAGTGCGCCACAATTCTGTTCCGGTACTGACTGTAGTAGCTGCAAAATAAACAATGCCGTTAAACTCAAAAAAAGTTGTTGCGTAAGAGTCATACGTTCCCGGTGCAATATCTTTTACCAGATAAGTTCCGGCTGTGGTACCGTCTGTTCTCCAAAGTTCTGTGCCTTCGTTAGCGGTGGTGCCCTGAAAAAGAAATACTCCGTTATAATTAAACGGATAAAAACCACTACTTCCAATACCTGAAGATGCTCCTGCATAAATGTCTTTTACCTGGTAAGGTATCTGCGCATAATTTTTTGAAGAAAAGCTTAGCAAAAACAACAGGCAAGTGAGTAAGGTAATTAATTTTTTCATGTGTAGTTTTTATGTCAGGAATATTCTGGAGAACGTTACTATTGAACACCCGGATTAGCGGGGGGTACTGTCCCGAAAGTATGCCACAAAAGAAACGATTGCAGCTCCAAAGCACATACCTGTGCCAATGAGACGCACGGCATCTACTCCTCTGATGTTCGCCCAGGCGGGGCTGCTTAGCATGGCTAAAAGGTTCATGACCCCAAAGATTGTAAGCACGAAGAAAATGCGGGGAAACCTGCGTTGATTGTTCATTGATTGTTCTTTTTAAGCTCTTATTTCGCCTTCGGTTGTGTCTTCACAACCAATGCAATTATATCATTTTATTTTTATTTCGGTGGTTGTGCGGACACTACCAAAGGCAGAAGATATGAATTTTCCTATCCTCGCCTCAAACCTCCAGGCTAACGCTTCAGAAGATTATGAAAGATAAACAAGTGCCGATAGGAGTAAGCATTCCCCTCTGTGTGCAAGCCCTGTGGGCAAGCGAGAGGGGTAAGGGGTGTGTTTTTCAGACGATGTTCCAGCATTGCTATCACCATTTATTTTGCATTATGTACTTCCATAGTCTCCCGTTTTTATTTCACGGGGACTATGGAATTTATGAAACGCAATGTTAATTATTTCTATGATTGTTTCATAGCCCCTTTACAGGAGACTATGATGGGAATTAAAAGGGAAAGATTCCATAGACCCATAAGGGAGGAAACCCCGGAAGTACATATATTGCTTATGGATAAGGCTTCCGCAGTCCGAAGATCGTTTTGCAGTAGTCAAGATATTTTCCAACCGCATCCATTACAGCAATAGCGTCATCAGTAGCCAAACCATATTGCTTCATTTGCATGGCAGTGGTTTTCTGCGTAGTAGATATCTCGGTTTCAACCAGGTATTTCTTATAATCTTTCAGCCATAATTTAAAAGGAGTATCAGCCCCTGTGAAATATTTCGCGCAAAGCGCCTGGTATTCCTTGTCGTATTGGGTCTTCAACTGCCCCCCTTTGTCAATTGCCCATTGGGGTGTTCCCTCGCCATCAGGCAGCTTCCGCATCTCCGCCTCGATGGGACCGAGTTTAGTGGCGAACTCATCGCGATATTGTTTTTCCAGCTCATTATACCGGTTCGTCACTTCCGTTCCCCGCTCCTGCATCGTTTGCATCATGGTCATCATATTCATCTGGTCTTCCTGAAACTGCTTGATTTGAGAAGGTGTCATATTCATTTGCTGAGTGGCCATCTTCATCTGCTCTTCCTTCGACATGTTTTTGGTCTTTGCCTTTAGCGCATCGCTCTTCGCATCCATTTCCGTTTTATTCTTGTTGATTGCCGACTCTAATTTTTTATTATAGTCACCCTCCTGTGCATAGCAATTTGCCGGAAATGCCGGTACGATGCTCCAATAATCCTGCGCGACTGCACCGCTGTAAATAAAAATGACAAGGGTGATGATGATATTTTTCTTCATAAGTTTTTTATTTTTTGAGTGAAGCAAAGATAAAAAAAATGCGTTGACGGACATCTCACTGTTGACTGGCGCAGTTCTCCTTTTTAGCCTCCGGTTGTGTCTTCGCAACCGATGCAATTTTATGATTTTATTTTTATCATATTTTTATTTCATTGGTTGTGCTTACACAACCAATTGCATTAGAGGAGAGGAATACCGAAGGGGGTCATTCATTTAATGGTAACTTTTTTAAAACCGGTATTTCAAGCAGTAACCGGAAAAGATTGGTGTTTCCATTATCGTTGTCGCCCATAGCAATAAGCACCAATTTTTCTCCCGGCTCCTTTCGTAAAATGTCTAAAGATTCAATTTTTTCTTTAAGAGGCAAGCCTGTTTCATCCTGCAATAAATATGCAGCAGCTATGGTGCTGTCCTGCATTGAATAAATTCCGATAAAGCTTCCTAATACCGGTCCGTCCTTTGTCCAATCTGGCGTATCTTCCACGGAGGCTGAAAACAACAGATGATCACTATCGAGAGTACAGGCCCCGGATAATCTTGCCTCATGGTTGTGAATAAAAGGCAGGGTGATTCTGTGAAATGCTATTTCCGGAAAGGGCACGTTGGTGTCAATAAGGTAGGATATAAAATCGCCTGATTTAAACTTAATGACCAGGTTATTACCCCTGTTAAAGAGAATCAAAAAATCCTTTACAGCAGTAGCCCCTTCAATATTCCATGCCTTGCTCCCTGTCATGGTTAAAACCTGCAGCCTGTCGTAAAATTTTTCCAAAGAAATTATCTTATTATCAGTGAAATCAGCTGTGCTTACCAATAGCATGCTATCTCTTGAAGTATCACTGCCCGAGCCAAAAGCTAACAGGTATTCAATTCCTTTCCATGATACAAGCGTTGCGCATTCAAAATCACGCTTTACAGGCTTTGGTTCGCGGTACAGGTTATTATCAAAACCTTTAAGAGGAATTTTTTGTTGTTTGTTATTTTTTAAGTTCAACAGGTAAATTCCTGTAGCATCATCACCTATAATATAAGCAGTATCGTCTTTAATAACGATTCCTGAACCGGAAGGAATACTATCTAATACTTGTCTTTCTATTATACGTAAAGGCATTTTTGAACCTTGTTTCATGCAGCTGGCGAAGTAAACGAAAGTAATTGTAATCAATAACAGGTATGTCTTATTGCAAATTTCATTTTTACCTGCCCGTAATAATACAGTATGTTCCTTCAATGTCTTAAGATTCCCGGAGAGATTTTAAAGAAATCGAAGTTAAAAATAAACTTTTTAATGCCGTAGGAAATGCTTTGGGGGAATATAAAATACTTTCTGTTTTCAATGCTTCCGAGTCCCGAAAACGGAGACTCGGAAAGTACATAAAACATTTGTCGGGTGAATTTACAGGTGAATATCCTGATGCTGAAGAAGAAAAGGTAACAAGAAATTACAGGAACGTAAATTGATACAGGAGAAACAAAAAACTTTTTCCTCGCTGTGAGGACACAGGCGAGGGCTTTTGCACTAACGATGGCGGAAAAGGCAAACTGCGCTTCTGCCTTACGGACGATTTCGTATTGTTCATTAAGAAATTCCTTTCGTGGAATGGATTACTTTTATTCCCCGCCATATTTGAGGCTGATCGTAATGAAGTGCATTCCGTTCAACTTTTTTTACTTTTATTATTTTAATACTACGAAGCATCCATTTGCTCTTTTTTCCTTCGTATCCTCCTGCCAGTTCAAGTAAATAATCTTTCCTGTTAATCTTCTTGAGCAAGTGAAGTAAATTAAAGGATTTTGACTTGAAAACCCAGTCCGGTTTTTGTAAAATTTTTTCTACAAAACGTAACTTTTTTTTATCGGGAGAGGGTGTACCGAACATGTTCTCGGCACCAAAATTATTGAAATGTATTTTTTTGCCGCGATAGTCGCACAGCATAAAACCAACAAAACGGGGACGGGTACTGACACGCTTTTTCTTCATACCAATTCTTTTTTTAAGCCCTTGTTGGTCTTGCGCGTTTGCAAGTGTGCTGCGAGATTAACAAGAATATTAAATTATAATAGTTTTCTTTTGTCCAGGAAGAGTATCCGTTTTCGGGACTCTGCCGTAATTCATTTTATGCCGAAGTTTGTGTCCTCTCAAACCTTTTTTAATCAAAGTTTTCTTTTCGTGCGTAACATTTTTATCATGTAATATTTCATTCAGGTATTTATTTGCCTCTTTAATTTGTTCGCGATAAGCTTGGCTTACTATCTTCTTAATCACTTTATACCCGAAGTTTAACTTATCACCTATAGTCCCATTGCAGTCAAACATAAATTCAAACTCAAGAGGCATTACAGGGTCATCGCTGCCAATCATATCAACTACCTTAATATCTTCATTTCTTGAAGCAACTTTTATTTTTTCAAGCAGCCTTAAAGGGTTCAACGGGTAATTAATATAGCCGCGCTGCGGTTTTTCTTTAAAAGCAAACCAAACCTCGAGTCGCATTTTTTTTCTTCTCCTTTCAACTTCAAAAACACAAAGCTCTCCGGGTAATATTTCCATGTTAATTATATTCCATAATTTCATTCCATTCGGTATATCAGCGCAGGGGATTAGTTTAATTGTTTTAACATGCCTTTTTCTTCTTGTTTGCGGGCATTTGAACAATGCAATACCTTCATCATCATATGCCAAACCATCTGTATTATTATCTATGTACAGGTTATATATATCTGCACCCGATGTATGTTTATTTCCTGTCTTCCTCAATTCTATTTTCATAAGCGGAAAAGATTTTTTTGCCCTTGTTGGTCTTGTGCGCATGCCTTAACGCAGTGAGACCAACAAGCTCAGCAAATTTTAATTAAAACAATTTTTTTTACGCATAACCCTTCCATAACACAAACTGATATTTTCACCAAACCATTCAGAGATCAAAAAACTCCTCGAAAAGGTACTGCGCGGGCGCGCTGTGTGAATACGGTTGCACAGGTTTTTATCTTTTTACCAGGCCACACAATGCCAAAAATATAATTTTTTCAATTCCAAATCAAATTTTCAAAAGTTTTTATCATAGGCTTTTGTTTTCTTATTTCCAAACCCCATCGGGTGCGGTGGCACTCCCTCTCCGCCTAAGGCGGAAGGGCAGGGGAGGGGCCTGACCCCATTCCCAACACTCCAACCCCTTAACACAATAAACAATGTCCTTCCCATGTCAAAAAATTATCCCAAAGATGGAAACCATGTTATTGAGTTTCCGCCCTCAATTTAATTTCAACACCGTTACTTTCATTTTGTTATGGAAGCGGTATAATTGGATGGCATGTGCCTTGTTCAATCCGCCATAATCATAATTTTGTGTCACCGTTAGCGTTTCTCAACTTTATTAAATCATCGGCAAACCTCCAATCGTTAATGATCAAGTGAAGACAAGAAAATTTTTAATATGGATGATTGTTTTTGCTGCTTCGGCAGTGCTGATTTTTTTTATCCTCAGCTTGTTGTTTCCGTTAAGGGTGGATGTTAAATATTCACAAATTGTGACAGATGATAAAGGGAAAGTAATCCATGCCTTTCTGAGCGAAGATGATAAATGGAGGATGATGACAGAGCTGAATGAGATCAGCCCGGTGCTTCGCAAATCTTTAATTTACAAAGAAGACAAATATTTTTATTATCACTTCGGGGTAAACCCTGTTGCCCTTGTTCGCGCAGCGTTTAACAATGCATTGCATTTGCAGAAAACTTCCGGAGCCTCCACAATTACCATGCAGGTGGCGCGGATGCTTTATCCGAAGAAGCGAACCTACCTGAATAAAGGCATTGAAATGTTTCATGCTGTTCAGCTGGAACTGAAATTTTCAAAGGATGAGATTCTCCAGCTGTACTTAAATCTTGCTCCCTACGGAGGAAACGTGGAAGGTGTGAAGTCAGCTTCGCTATTATACTATGGAAGGATGCCATCCGTATTGTCACTGGCACAGGCAGTAACACTGAGCATTATTCCAAACCGGCCCACTTCTCTCAGGCCGGGAAAAAATGAAAATTATTTAATGACGGAAAGAAATAAATGGCTGAAAAGAATGAGTGAAGATCATTTATTTTCTGATAAGGAAATTGCGGATGCAGTAAATGAACCCATAGACATGCACCGCAATGAAGCACCTCATGAAGCACCTCATTTTTCTTTACGGTTGAAAAATGATTTTCCGGGAAGTCCGGTTATCAAAACAAATCTTAAAAAAAATCTGCAGGAAAAGGTGGAAGCTATTGCATACAATCACAGCAAACGGCTGAAGATGCAAAATGTGAACAATGCATCTGTTATTGTAGTTGAAAATAAAACACACCATGTTGTGGCTTACGTGGGTTCTTCTGATTTTGGCGATGCAGAGCATTCCGGGCAGGTGGATGGAGTCTCTGCGATACGTTCTCCCGGAAGTACGCTCAAGCCGCTGGCTTATGCGATTGCAATGGACAAAGGTTTGGTAACACCCAAAAAAACAATTGAAGATGTTCCGGTGAATTTTGACGGCTATACACCTGAAAATTTTAATTCAAAGTTCAACGGGGTGGTGACAGTTGAAAAGGCGCTGGCATTTTCGCTCAATGTTCCCGCTGTAAAAATCCTGGATGATATTACCATTCCTGAATTCATCGGAAAATTAAAATCGGCACAATTTGAAAGTGTCGTGCAAAATGAAAAGAAGCTGGGTTTGTCTGTAATCCTGGGAGGATGCGGAGTTAAGCTTGAAGAATTGGCAGGATTGTTTTCGTGTTTTGCAAACGATGGGAAATTCTCAGCTATAAAGTTTTTGCAGCGTGATACTTCCGCAACTTCCGTTCAAATAGTTTCGCCAGCATCTGCTTACATGGTTTCAGAAATCCTTACGCAACTTACGCGGCCTGACCTGCCGAATAATTACCAGAGCAGTTTGCATGTTCCCAAAATAGCATGGAAAACGGGTACTTCCTATGGCCGGAGAGATGCATGGAGCATTGGCTATAATAAAAAATATACGGTGGCTGTATGGGTAGGAAATTTTAACGGGGAGGGCGTACCCGAGTTAACAGGCGCTGACATGGCCACTCCATTGTTGTTTGACATTTTCAACAGTATTGATTACAATTCACCCGGTGAATGGTTTGTTCCTCCGCATGAATTGGATTACCGGTTAGTTTGCAGCGAATCAGGAATGCCGCCCAACGATTTTTGTTCTGATCTTGTAATGGACTGTTTTGTTCCGGGTGTTTCAGCGTACATGAAATGCAATCACATGGTGGAAGTAGGTGTTTCACCGGATGAAAATATTTCTTACTGCACGCACTGTATTCCGGGTGCAGGATTTAAAAAAGTGCTGTATCCCAATTATGATGGAGCGCTCATCAGCTTTTATGATGAAGAACATATTTCATTCAAACATATTCCTGATCATAATCCCAACTGCACACGGGTTTTTAAAGATAACCCTCCGCGCATTACATCACCGGTCAGCAACAAAGAATATCTTGTTCAGAAAGGCCAGGATGAACAATTGCAATTGAGCTGCAATACGGGGGATGAAGTTTCGTATGTTTACTGGTACGTGGACAATGTATTTTATCAGAAAGCAAAACCGAATGAAAAAATATTCTTCACACCCGGTGAAGGCCAGGTAAAAATTTCATGCAGTGATGATAAAGGAAGAAATTCAGATGAGGAAATTACTGTGAAGTTTTATTAAGAACTTTGCGGAACACCATTGCAAATTCATAACGTTATGAGAAAAATACTTTTACTTTTTACTGTAATAACTTTTTCTTACCAAAGTTTCGCACAACTGCGCGTGATGACCTACAACATTCGTTATGATAATAAAGATGATGGTATCAATCAATGGAGCAACAGGAAGCAAAATGTAATTGCAATCGTAAAAAAATATAACCCGGATATTGTCGGAGTGCAGGAAGCACTTGTAAATCAAATGGCGTACCTTGATTCTATGCTTCCGGGATTTGATCATACAGGTGTTGGAAGAGATGATGGAAAAACTGCAGGAGAATATTCTGCTGTTTTTTATAATAAAGAAAAATTTACGCTGCTTGATAAAAATACATTCTGGCTTTCAGAAACACCGGGTGTTGCCGGAAGTATTGGGTGGGATGCTGCAATTACCCGAATATGTAGTTGGGTGAAGCTGAAGAATAAATCAGATGGAAAAATATTTTTTGTATTTAATACGCATTTTGATCACGTGGGAACTGTTGCACGCAAAAACAGTGCTGTATTAATAAAGAAAACTGCCTTTACCATTGCTGATAAGGCTCCGGTGATAATTATCGGAGATTTTAACAGCGAACCCGAATCGGAGGCTTATCAAACAATGACAGGTGATAACCCATTCCTGCTCTATGATTCTTATCATACAGCAGCAAAAAATGCTGCAGACACTCTCTGCACATTTACCGGCTTTGAAGTTAATGGTAAAATCTGCAAACGTATTGATTACATTTTCTGCGATCAGAATTTTTCTGTCAGCTTTTATTCATCCCAGCATGATAATAACGGAGTGAGTTTTCCCAGCGATCATTTGCCGGTCATTGCTGATGTGGATTTTAAGCGATAATAATGAAAGCGTTCAATGAGCCGTGATGGCACAGGTCATGTTGTTTTAAATTAAAATCGCGTTCTTCCGCAGTTGTGTAATATTTCCGGAAAAATTATTAGAATATCTATTTTTTACTTAGTTCTAACCTGCGGACTGTTAATCATTTTAATGACGGCTGAGGATTATTTTTCAGCATTTAAGTCCATAATCCTGAATATTCAGCGGTTTCTTACAAAAATGATTCTTTTTGAATGAAAAACAGAATTTTAAAAAACCATTCAAAGGGATAGCCGTTAACTTTTCCATGTTAAGTCAAACAAAGTTTTAATTTAATATGAGATCTGCTATTCGTTTTATTTCATTAACAGCTGTACTTCTGCAATTTTTGCTGTTAATATATTCAGCCTCATTTGCGACCAAATATTATTCGCGGGGAGCCGGCAATTGGAGCACAAACGCTACGTGGTCAACCACGGCATTTAATGGTGCAGCGGCAGCAGCATACCCTGGCCAATCTTCTGCTAATGATACGGCATATATCAGCGGTTATGTGGTAACAGCTGATGTGAGCCCTGCAAACAGTGTCAGGTTAATAAGCATTACACAAACCAATGGATTTTCATCAGCAGATACCAAATTACAAATAAGCACAGCAGGAATTACGTTAAGGTGTGCCGAGTTCAGCATGGTTGATAATAATGTGAACAGCCACATGGACTTAGCCGTTAGTTCTTCAGCAATTTTCCAGGTTAATGGCAATGTTGTTATCACCCGAAGTACGGCAAACACCCGCGACAAGAGAATGCAGGTGCTGATCAGCAACACGGCAAGAATGAATGTAACCGGTAGTTTTACGTACACTTTTGGAAGAGCAAACAGCGGTACCGGGCAGGGAAATGAAATACAGCTCGACAATAGCGGCCGCCTTGATATTACGGGCGCACTCATCATGACTATCGGGAATAACAACGGCTCCAACAATCCTTTGAACCTGGTGATGAATGGTACTTCGATACTTAATGCAGGAAGCGTGTCGCAGACCGTAAGCAACAGTAATGATGGTGATGATATTTTCATTAACCTGAATGGAGGAACCATGACTGTATCAGGCACTTGGTATTCCACCGTTGCTTCAACAGCCACTTCGACAAACTCCCTGACATTATATATAGATGGAGGCACATTAAGCACACAGAATTTTACATTCTTTCAGAATGGCGGAGGCACAGGCGACATGAGTATTTTCATGAACCAGGGATCTACAGCCGCAGCATCATCCCTTACCGTAAATGGTAACCTGCAGTATTTGCATGATGATGGTGATAATATGGAAATTGAAACTAATGCAAATTCGAGTTTTACAGTAACAGGTAAGTTTGTCACTACTATAAATACCCCATCCAATGGAGATATTGTCCTGGTGGATTTGAATGGAGGTACTTTCAGTATTGCCGATTCTCTCACAGCCACCATGAATTCAAATACAAATTATTTTGAAATCTTTATTGATGGTGCAACCATGACTGCGAAAGGAATCAAGTTTGACCAACAGGGAACCGGCAATGGAGATATGTTAATCTATATGAATAACACTTCCACGGCCAGTGCTGCCACACTAACCGTAGGAACTTACGGATTGCAATTCCTCGATAATGGCGGTGACAATATGGACATTGAGTTACATGCAAACTCTTTTGCAACAATCAATGGCAATGTGACATTCAACAACAATGCTGCGAGCGGAAATGACAGGCTTATGATCAAAACATACAATGGTACCCCAATACCTTCTATAACAATCAATGGAAATTTTACCGGTAATCTTAATACGGGTATTAACATCAATGACCAGATTTATCTTGATATTAATAACGGAACATTCAACTGCACGGGTAACATGACTTTTACAACTGCAGCAGGTTGCTTACTCGGCTCTCATTGTGCGGTGGAGATTGATGGTAATGCGACTGTTTTTACTGTGGGCGGAACAATAGCACTCAATCACCTTGGAGGAAGCATTGCGGCAAATGACGTTATTGATATCGGAACTAATTCCGGAGCGCCTGTTTTTTCAGCAGGAGGTTTGACACTTAACGGCCAGGCAACCAATACAACAAGATTTAAAATGGCTGATGCATCAATAGCCACAATCAATGGAGATGTTACTTTAACATCTTCAAGCGCGGGTAATGTGCTGATTGATTTAAATGGCACCTCTGTTTTTCAGATCAAAGGAAATTTTATCCGTTCTGCGGTGCCAAATCGTTTTGGAAAATTAACATGCGCTGCAAATACAACTGTTAAATACATTGGTACAACAAATACACAAGTTATTGCAGGAGATGCAGGGAACGGGGGAGACGGATTCTCTTACGAAAACCTGGTTATTAATAATACATATAGTGTTATTCCGCAGTTAAGCATGAATGCGATAGAAGGCAATGCTACCATACCCGGTGGAGGTTCTTTAACATTGACAAGCGGAGTAATTTCATCGTTAAGCTCAGCTATGATTGTTATAGGCGATAATGCCACCAGCACGCAGGGTAATGCATCATGCTATATAGACGGGCCCGTAAAGAAAGTCGGGAATTCACCCAACTCATTTGTTTTTCCTGTTGGTGATGGAACAGTTTGGGCAAGGCTTGCCATTTCAGATTTTAAAGCTTTTTCCGGAACTACCGAATTTATGTGCCAGTACCATTACGTAGCCCCTTCCAACAATATGGCCGGATTTATGGGAACTGCTGTGGGGCCACGTTTAGATCACGTAAGCCGTGTTGAATATTGGGATCTCCAGCGAACTTTTGATGCAGGTTCCAGTGCCACATGCGATGTAACGTTATACTGGGAAGATTCAACAAGAAGCGGGATCAGGACTATATCGGACTTGCGCGTGGCAAATTATCATACTTCGGCAACAAACCAATGGGAAAATCATGGACTGGGCTCGTCCACTTCTTCAGGAACAGGCGGAACTATAACATCCTCGGTGGATCTTTCCATTTATACTCCTGTCACTTTCGGATCATGGTCAGGTGTAAATCCTTTACCTGTTGAATTAGTTTCATTTGATGCAATATCAAAAGATAATAAAACAGCCATTCTTAAATGGGAAACCGCATCGCAGGTTAATAATGATTACTTCACTATAGAAAAATCGAAAGACGGGATAATATTTGAGGAATTGACAAAAATTGACGGGCAGGGGAACAGTACACAACAAATGAGCTATGAAGCAAAAGACGCTGATCCGTTCATTCCTGTTACTTATTATCGTTTAAAGCAAACTGATTTTAATGGAACATTTTCATATTCAGATATTAAATCAATACGCATTTACAGGGATGATTTCGATTTATTGGTTTATCCGAATCCTTCAAAAGGAATTTTTAATGTAGAGAACAGAAAAGATGATTCAAATGTAAATTTATTCATTGCCGACATTCACGGAAATAGTCTTCTTCAAAAAAACTTTTCGTCCAAATCTTTTCTTCTTGACTTAACCGGTTTTAAACCCGGTGTGTATTTGCTTAAAGCGGTGTCTGAAAACTCAACTGAAAATATAAAGCTCGTAATACAATAGTTATTCTATTTTATATTTGCAGCGTTCTCACTTTGATTCTCGGTTGAAGTATTTCTTAACTATTTTTAAGCGCAGAAAAAGAACAGGAACATCCATCCAATTTCACTCTATGTCACCTCAGAGTTTCCATCCCTTTGCGGGGACTCTGTGGAAATTGAAGCAAGAATATAATTCATTCACGCTTTTCTATTTAAATGGATGATGGGTAAAGGTAATAAAGAATGTGAACTTCCAATTGCCTCAGGGTCTCCGCTGGAATCGAAAGACCCTGAAGGGACACAAAAAAGATTTTCTGCGACAACTAATGAAATTCTCAAGCTGGATTTGTCTTTCCTTTCAAATGGAATTAATTGTGCCTCATTGAGGACATCTGAAAAATCAGAAAGTATCCGATTAGTAAAAACAGATTGAACAACTTTGTTAAATGGGAATGGCTTAACGATTAACAGCATTTGGATCACCCATCTTGCCGGATTGATAATCACTGTAACACTTCCTGATTTCTTCTTCAGTATTCATGACGAAAGGTCCGTACGCATACACCGGTTCATTATGAGGTTTTCCTCCGAGCAGAAGTATTTCTGCATCGCCAGCGCTGAACAAGTTTACAGTTTCTTTTCCACGCTCATACAATACAACCTGGTTGGTGTTGATCTCTTTTCTACCTTCTGTTTCAATTTTTCCATTGATCACATAAACGAATGCATTGTGTGTTGCATCAACAGGTACATTCATACGGCAGCCCTGTTTCATCTTTATGTGGAAATAAAATACGGGAAACAGTGTTTCAATTTTTGATTTGGCTCCGAATAATTCACCCAAAACAATTTTTGCAGAATAATCTTTCGCATTAATTTCAGCCATCTTATCCGTCCGGTGAACATCAGTGGAAGGATTTACGAACTTATACTTTGAGGGCATGTTAAGCCAGATTTGAAAACCATGATATAAGCCGCCATTATCAAAAAGTTTTTTTCCGGTTTCCTCCATGTGAATAGCGCCCCTGCCTGAGGTGAACATCATAAAATCACCTTTGCCGATTTGAAAATCGTAATTGAGACTGTCCTTGTGATGGCCATTGCCCGCGAGAAAATAAGTTGTGGGAATTATTCCCGCATGAGGATGAGCATCCACGCGCAAGGGTTTGTCTTTCGCATTAACTTTCACAGGCCCGAACTCATCAAAGAAAACATATGGTGAAACATAATCATTGTGGTCACCGGCAAATGCGCGCAGTACAGGCAATGTTCCTACATGAGTTTTATCAGCGGTCAACACGCGGTAAACCTGCCTGGCAGTTGATGTTTCAACCATTCCTGATGCTTCTTTCAAAAACACAGGTGTCACGGCAGTGGCCCCTATGATTGCAGAACCTTTAATAAATTGTCTTCGCTTCATGATAAATACCTTTATTTATACAAAGTTAAGAAATCATTGCCCTATAGTATTCAATATTTTTTGAGATAATTACAACAAAGTCCGGTTGATTTTTTTTCTCACCATTTACTCATATCTTACTGTGCCTTGTTGTTCCTGAAACCCCGTCTCATATTTCAGCATCTAAAAAAACTGAGCATTTTGATAATGCTTTTTACAGTAAATGACAGAAATGAGCTAAGAATTTTTAAGTACGTTAAGGCGAAATAAAATGAATATCATTCGCTTAGTAACAGGTATATGGACCTCCGGTAATTTTATTCATCTTTTTTTGTTTATGAAACGGAAAAAAGGTATTTTCGCAAAAACAAATTTTAAAAAATAACCTTTTCCTAAGGTTTACTGCGTTCTTACCCCATTTTTTGCCCCACCGTTGAATACAAACTCACTTTCTGAGATACTATTCTTATGTTTTTTATGGAGATTATTTAAATCTTCCCGGGACATTTTATGGCCTGTTTTAAAAACAAATAAATTCCAAATAGAAAATATCCATGAAGATCATTTACACAATAAAAAGAACAATTCAAGTAATTAAAATGAAAAACAACAACTCTTATCAATTAAACAACCCTGTACAGAACAAATTCCTAAACCGGATTTTACTTCCCATAGTTTTTTTATTCCTTTCATTGAGCAGCGTGGCACAGGTGGCCGGTGATTACCGCTCATTAACCACAGGAAACTGGAATGTGAACACAACCTGGGAACGGTATGATGGTGCATCGTGGGTTGCAGCCACTGCAGGACAAACACCAGGTGTTGCTGCCGGGGCAGCGGTTCTCATCCGTGACGGACACACCGTTACATTTAATGCAACTCCGACTAATGCACTTGCAAGTCTTACAGTAGGCGAAGGCGTTTCAGGGATTTTGCAGTATCACAATTCGCTCACAGCGGTGACAATGACTGTGACCGGAACAACCACCGTTGCTTCAAACGGAATATTCCAATCGTTTCCAATTCCGACAACAAGCGGAACTCACTCATTCTCCACTTCAGGGAGCATCGTGAATAACGGGACTATTAATTTTTACAATTTCGCCACAACGGTAACGTCAGCAGTAAATACAACCATAACCAGTGCAAATGCAGGACTTACCTATTCAGGAAGCGGAACCAATACATTCAATAATTTCACCCAGTCAAACACATCAGCATCTCCGGGATATTCTTTAAGCGGAGCAGACCTGAATGTAAAAGGAACTTTTACCATTACATCAGGATGTACATTTAGTTTAAATGGAAGGACAGTATCAGTAGGTGTGAACTTCACGAATAGCGCTGCCGCTGCAAACACCGGTTTGAATTCAAGTATTGCAGGTTCTAAGATAGTTTTGAATGGAACAGGTTCACAGCCTCTTACATTTGGCAACCAGACTTTCTCAGCAGTTGTTACAACACCTGACCTGGAAGTAAGTAACCCGAATACCACCACCAATGGCGCTTATTCCAATAGCGTTGGAAGTATAAGGAATCTTACTGTGCTTGCCGGAGCATATTTCCAGGTGTGGAATACCAATAACCTGAATATTTCCGGAAATATTCTAAATAACGGAAACATTATAGCAGACGGTTTTTATTCAACCCTGATAACTTTTAATGGGACATCTTCACAAACTGTATCCGGAACGGGCGTGTGGAGCCAGATCAGCAACAATCCGGGAACAGGATTGTTTCCCGGCTTTGCAATCAATAATACGGCCGGTGTTGTCTTGAACCAAAATGTAGGACTTACTAAATTATTTACACTTACAGCCGGAGCATTTTCAGGAACAGGTACGCTTACACTCGGAAATGGTACAGTGAACACATTTACAACAACAGTTGTTGCTGGTACAATTCCTCCCGCGATGGTTGCTTACAACCTCGCCAATACAACATATAATCTTACTTATAATAATACGAGCAGCTACACCACAGGTGGAGAACTTCCCTCCGTATCCGCAACGGTTCCTGCTAACGGAACAATGACAATGTCAAATGGTGCCACAGTAGTATTGGGAAATGACGGAACTATTTTTAATGTTACGATCAACAATTCTGCAAACAGTATTCTTCGTTTGAACGGAAAAAATCTAAGAGTTGCGGGAACATTTACAAATAGCGCAACAACTATTAATACCATGGGTTTGGATGCAAGTGTGGCAAACTCCAAAATAACTCTCATGGGTACGGCCGCTCAGCCAATCACATTCAACAACCAGACTTTTTCAAGCGTTGTCACCGCACCGGATTTAGAAGTAAGCAACACCAACTCTTCTACCAATGGCGCTTATACATCCAGTGCGGGCAGTATCCGAAACCTGACCGTTCTCAGCAATGCTTATTTACAAATCTATTTCAATTACAACCTTAACATATCAGGTAACCTTCTCAACAATGGAACTATTTTTTCAGACGGTTCCTATACGGGATTGATTACGTTCAATGGAACATCTTCTCAAACTGTAAGCGGAACAGGCACATGGAACCAGGTCGGTACTAATGCAGGCACAGGCTTATTCCCCGGATTTGCAATTAACAATACGGCAGGTGTTGTATTGAATCAGAGTCTTGCAATTACAAGAACATTCACACTGACAGCCGGAGTTTACTCAGGAACAGGAACACTTACTTTAGGAAACGGGGTTGTTGCAACGACTCTAACTGTCAATGTTGTTGCCGGAAGTATCCCTGCTTCAATGGTCGCATACAATCTCAGCAATATAACTTATAACCTGAATTACAATAACACGAGCAGCTATACAACAGGAGGTGAACTCCCATCATTAAGTGCAACTCCACCTGTTTCCGGAACAATGACCATGAGTAATGGGGCAACTGTCGTGCTGGGAAATGACGGAACATTTTTCAATGTGCAAATTAATAACTCCGCAAATAGCATCCTGCGGATGAATGGAAAAACATTAAGGGTAGCAGGAAGTTTTACCAACTCCGCTGCCACTGTTAATACAATGGGTTTGGATGCAAGCGTTGCAAATTCAAAACTAAGTTTTATCGGAACTGTTGCGCAGGATATTCAATTCGGTAACCAGACTTTTTCAAGTGCTGTGACTGCCCCTGATATTGATGTGAGTAACTCCAACTCATCAGGAGCGAGAGTTGTAACAACAACAAATGCAACGGTGAAGAATATTACTATTCTCTCAGGTGGTTACTTTCAAATCGGTAATAACTCAACAATTACTTTAAATGTTACGGGTAATATTACAAACAATGGTTACCTGATGGGATCGGGAAGTACTGCTGACATTATTAATATGAATGGAACATCCGCTCAGACAATTTCAGGAACAGGTATATGGTCACAGCTCAATACTAACCCTTCAATTAATACATTCCCTGGTCTAGGAATCAACAATGCGGCAGGAGTTGCATTGAACCAGAGTTTTGCACTTTCAAATGTACTCAATCTTACAGCAGGGACTTTTTCAGGAACCGGAACTTTAACTTTAGGTAATGGAGTGAATGTTACGCTTACTACAAATGTTGTTGGGGGAATCTTGCCTCCTTCTATGACCGCATACAACTTGGTAAACCAAACGTATAATCTTAATTACAATAATACAAGCAGCTATAATACAGGAGGTGAACTTCCTTCTTTGTCAGCAATACCTCCTGCAGCGGGTGCGATGACCATTAGCAGCGGAGCAACCGTTGTCATGAATAATGACGGAACCGTTTTTAACGTAACTATTACCAATGCTGCAAACAGTATTTTGAGATTAAATGGAAGAACGCTAAGATTGGCAGGATCATTTACCAATAATGCCGCAACTGTAAACACTATGGGATTTGATGCAGGTGTTGCAGGCTCGAAACTTAGCTTTATTAATACAACAGCGGGTCAAAATCTCACATTCGGTAACCAGACTTTTTCAAGTGTAGTTACAGCACCTGATATTGAAGTGAGCAATACATACTCTCCAACAGGAGTAAGTCTGCAGGCAGCCGGTAGTGTAAGAAATGTTATAGTGAACAGCAGCTCTTATTTACAGTTTGCAAATGCGACTTTAAATGTAGCAGGAAATATTACAAACAACGGAACAATTTTCGTTAACGGAGGCAATACTTCTGCATCAGTTACAATGAACGGAACATCTGCTCAGACAATTTCCGGAACAGGAACATGGCTTCAGGTCGGAACAAATGCAGCAGTCGGAGTTTTCCCCGGATTAATAATTAATAATTCAAGCGGAGTAGTTCTGAATCAAAATCTCGGATTGCAAAACACACTTACACTTACAAACGGAGTATTAAGTTCATCAAACGCATCCACGCTTTACTTAGGAAACATTGCTGGAACACTCACTACAACAAGAACAAACGGTTCGCTTAATATTAGCACCGGTTATAATCTGACAGGAATAACGTACAACGTAAATTATAACGCAACCAATCCTGCTATTGCAATAATAACAGGAACAGAAATTCCTCCTTCTTCCTATTTGTTTTACAGAGCGGGAACGATGACGATGAATAATACTACTGTAAGCGGTGGAGTAATTCTCGGGGCAAGTTCTAATATTAACTCACTTTCTGTAAGTGCAAGCACTACGCTTGACCTTAGTGGATTCACGCTTGGAATTTACGGAACTTATACCAACTCCGGAATTCTCAATGCAAGCAATGCTGCCTCTACGCTTCTCTTTAACGGTATTGCTGCACAAAGTATGAGCACAGGAACATTGACCAGCAGTTATATTTCGAATGTTACTGTTAATAATAATTTAGGATTTACTTTTAACAATACCGTTCAGATCGGATCGGCTTCTATCAATGGTGTTCTTAATTTAATTGCGGGAGCAACCACCATCTCATCCGCCACAACGCTTACTGTGTTTGGCAGCTTCAGCGGAAGCGGTACACTTAGCAGCGGAAGTTCAAATGCAGCTTTGAGCCTGCAGGGAACGGCAGGAAACATGGGAACCATCAATCTTACTTCCGGTGCTCAAACGTTCACAACACTAACTGTAAGTATAGGGGGAGCAACCCCGCAGGTTACGATTATTGGTAATCTGACGATTAATACTTTATACACCATGACAAGCGGAGTGGTGAACATGGGGCCTTACTCGGTTATTTATTCAACCTCAACGACCACACCCATGTTAATAGCAAATCAGAATTCCGGCAGCTATTTTACTTTCCTTGGCGGAAGCTCCGGTTTGCAATGGAATATGTCGGGTACAGTTGCGGGAACATATCGCTGGAACGTTGGTCCTTCAGGAACAGTGAGCGGATGGAGACCGGTGACAATACAAACCCTCGCTACTCAAACGTCAAATGTAAAAATCGGATTTATAAATCTTGACGGGACAGGAACGTATTCTGCATCTAACATTCCTAACTCTGGTGGAAATGTGAATGCAAATTATATCGCAAACCTGACGGTGAGTGGTGCCGGTATCGGAACTCCGAATGTGACTATGGAATATCAGAATGGTGATTTTAATACAGCACCTTCAGCAGCGAGCAATGTAAAAATCTGGTATTATAATATGCCTGCTTCTCCGGGAACTTCTATCTGGACTTCCACAGGCACACAAACATCAAACGGAACGAATGGTTCTAATACAACTATTGTAAAGAATGCCGCTCTTGCACTTACTGCAGGCGTTTACCCTCTTAATCTTGCGGAGACAAATAATGACGCGGGTAATCCTAATAATACCTGGATCTGGACAGGAACAACAAGCTCTTCATGGAACGTAACTACAAACTGGAGTCCGGCATCTGTTCCGGGAACAGGAGCCAATATTGGTGTAAACGTTTTGATTCCTCAACGAACCAATCAACCGAATATGGATGTTGCAGCTTCCATCGGTGACATCACTGTTAACTCAGGAGCAATCTTAACACTAACCTTAACCAATACCCTGACAGTAGCGGGAAATTTCTATAATAACGGAACACTGACCTATTCCTCAACAGGATCAACTGTAACGTATACCGGAACTGGTAAACTGATTGCACCAGGCACCTATTATAATCTTACTTCAAGCGGGGCAACCACTCCTGTTCTTTCTTCCTTCGGAACAATTGTAATTGCAAATACTTTCACTCCCGGTTCTGCAGTTTATACGTATACAGGAAGTACAATTACATTCAACGGTTCTTCTACTCAAAATATTCCAGCGTTTGCATATTTCAATAATGTTAACTTTAATGCTACTACATCTAATACGCTGACGGGAGCAATTTCTGTTTTCGGAAATATGACAATTAATACCGGAACTTTTAATGACGGAGGATTTGTGGCTACAGGTCCTGGTTCAGGTTCCGGAATTTTTACATTGGCTTCAGGTAAAGTATATACATCAACAACTACAGGAACAAATGCACTCCCGATTTTCCAGACATATGTAATTGACCCGTCAAGTACGGTGAATCTTAATGGTGCAAATACAGCAGCTCAAAATATTCCTGCTGCATCTTATGGTATCATGGTTATCACAAATGGCGGCACAAATGCTAAAACTGCTTTAGGTAATATCACCATCAAAGGAAATCTCACAGTCACTTCCGGAACTCTTAATGACGGAGGCTTTATTATCACAGCATGTGGGAATGTGACCAACAACTCTCTCACTGCAACAAACGGCAGTATCACTTCAACAGGAAGCGGAAAACTTTTACTGAGTGCGGGAACTGCAGTTCACACGGTAACAACTGCAACCACCGGAACCGTTGCATTTGGAAATATGGAACTGAACGATGTTGCCGGAGCCACTTTTAATAATGGAGCAACTACAACCGGCATAACAAATGTTACGGGAACAATGACTGTCACAACCGGAAACCTGACCATCAGCAATTTCACTTCTTCTCTTACTGTGACAGGGACAACTTCCATTGGTGGAGCAGGAACACTTACTTTTAGCAGCACTACAGGAACCAAAACTTTCGGTGATGTAACCATTAATGGTGCATGGAATAACTCGATTAATGGTGCTATTACGGTATCAGGCAATTTTACCAACAATGGTTCTTTTGCATCCGGCAGCGGAGCTAATACTTTATCAGGCGCTGCAAAAAGCATTAATGGAACTTCAGCTACCACGTTCACGAGTTTGAATGTAACAGGTACTTATACAAACAATATCACTTCAGCGAGTGGTGGTGTTACAGTAAGTACAACATTCTCTGGTGCAGGCGGAACATTTACGAATGGAAGCAACGCTTTGCTTACTATAATTCCTGCTACGGCATCTTTTACATTGAGCACATTGGTTGCTTCTGCGAGTGGAAATACGGTAGTTTATAATGGCGGATCTGCTCAGACGATCAGGGGAATTCCTTATTACAATCTTACTTATAGCCCTACTGCTACAGCGACAGGAACCCTTGGCGCTGCAACAACAGTTAATAATAATCTCACCATTACCACTAATGTAACGGGAGTCACTGCCACATTTGCGGACGGAGGATTTTTATTGACAGGTCCGGGAACAGGAAACGGAACGCTGGATATGAGCACTCCTAATACTACTGTCCTTACCCTGACAAACACTTCGCTTACTCCAACCAGTCCGTTCCCAACTTTCCAGGCTTATAATATGCACACTACTGCAAGCACTGTGAACTTTAGTGCAGCAGTTGCCCAGGACATTACTAATGCAGCTGTAACGTCTCTTTCATTTGGTAACCTTTCTATTCTTGCATCGGGTGCTAAAAGAGCAATGGGTGCTGTGACTGTAAAAGGTAATCTTACCATCACAACAGGTTCATTGGCAGATAATGGAAACACAATTACTGTTAACGGAAACATTACTAATAACGGAGGTCATTCAAGTACAGGTGGGGGAAGCATTACACTTAACGGAGGAATTGTTGCCCACACGCTTTCAGGCACTGGTGCTTATGGTAATCTCACTTTGAATGATACGCAAGGTTCTAACATGAGCAGCAGCTTTACTGTGAATGGTGCACTCGCGCTTGCAAGCGGAAATTTCAATATCAATACTCTTACGCTTACACTCGCAGGAACATTTAATTCTACCGGAGGATTTCTTTATGGAACAACATCATCTGTTATGAGCGTGACCGGAACCGGAACGCTGGGATCATTAGTATTTGCTCCCAGTGGACAAAATTTGAGTTCAATTACAATTAACAGAACATCTTCAGGACTTGTTAATCTTGGTAGTAACTTAAATCTGAATGCTGCCGGAATCGGGTTGACACTTTCAAACGGATTATTCAACCTTGTCAATTCTAATCTTAGCCTTGCTTACAATACAACTATCAGTGGTGGCTCAGTAACAGCAATGGTCGTTGCAGATGCAACCGGTGGCAATACAGGACAAATGATGAAAACGTTCTCGAATGGTTCTACTGCTGCCTTTACGTTCCCGATCGGTGATGTAACATCAACAACAGAATATTCTCCTGTCGCAATTACTATGAGTGCAAATAGCCAGACAAGAACCATCGGTGTAAATGTAAGTGACGCACAACATCCTAATGACGGATCGGCAACAAATTATGTGAGCCGCTACTGGACATTCTCAGATAATTTATCTGGTGCAGGATCTTATTCCTATAATGCAACCTATACCGCGGTTGCTGCTGATATCGTAGGTACCTACAGCACGCTTAGTGTGAACTGGTGGAACGGCAGCGCATGGAACCCTATTCTCAATACAGGAAGCACTCCGACTCTCGTTTACAGCAATGGTACACAGGCAAGCGCTCCTTTGAATTATGCGTATACGGGTAGAGTGGGTTCGGGCGGAACTTATACATGGCTTCCAACTTCAGGAAACGCAGAATGGGCTTTGCCATCAAACTGGTCCCCTGCACGTAATGTTCCTTTCCCTTCTGATATTCTTTTATTCAACCAGGGAGGAAGTTCTGTTGCCTTAAATGTTCCTACACAAACGGTAGCTCAGATACAGGTTAGTAACAATACTGATGTTTCATTACAGGCAACTACTACAAACACTTTATCAATCAATGGTGCCTCTGCGACCACTAATCTCAGCATTGCAGCCGGATCTAACTTTGAAGTAAGCACTTCATCCGTTGGAACAATGACGCTGAATTTCATTACAACTACAGGTCAGCTTGCCAGTATTTCCGGGACACTTACAACAAATACGAACGGTACATTCACGACAACAAATAGTACTACTACTTTCCAAACAGGTTCGACTTACATGCATAACAGGGATGGAGGAACAATTCCCACTGCAACGTGGGCTTCCGGCTCTACGCTTAATGTTTCGGGAGTCACCACAACAAGTCCTTCCAGCTTTACCGGCACATTCGGAAACCTGACCTGGAGCAGCCCTGGCTTGGGAACAACAGCCGCCATGACTTTACAGAATAATTTATTGGTCTCTGCAGGCATTCTGAGTTTCGGAACAGTAACTGTTAATGTTGCCGGCAACGTCACAAACAATGGAACAATCAATTGCTCTACCGGCACATTAAATATGAACGGAACTTCAGCGCAGGTTATTTCCGGTACGGGTTCCTGGATTACATCTACACCAAATACAATCTACAATCTTACAATTAATAATGCCGCGGGGGTTGATTTGCAGAACAACCTGTCTCTGCAAAATACACTTACACTGACTAATGGAGTGCTAAGCTCAAGCAACGGATCAACATTTACTTTCGGTAACGGAGTAGGGGGAACCACTATTACAACCAACAGAACCTTCGGTTCGATTGGTTCAACACTGAACACTTCATTTAATCTTCTTGGTGCAGGGTATCTTACTTACAATGTTAATTTTAATACAACGAGTGCAGGAAATCCGATTACGACCGGTGGAGAGCTTCCACCGACATCTTACAATAATTATGTGAACGGAACAATGACTGTGGCTAACGCTACAACGAATGGCGGAGTTATTCTTGGTCAGAATGCAAATATCAATTCACTGACTATGAATTTAAGCACGACTTTCGATTTGAATGGAAAAACGCTTGGAATTTTCGGCAGCTATTCGAACAGCGGAACATTAACCGGAAATGCAGCTGCATCTGCCCTTAACTTCAATGGAAATGTCGGTCAAACTTTTTCAATTGGAACTTATACAGGCAGCTTACTTTCAAATCTTGTTTCAAGCGAAACAAATTCTTCAACGGGTTTGAGTCTTTCCACTACAATCAATCTTGGATCTCTGACAGTTAATCCCGGTTGCTATCTGCTAACAGGAAATTTTACGGTAAACGTTGCAAGGGATATTACGAACAACGGAACGATATTTACAAGCGGAGCAAACACTTCTGCATTATTTGTCATGAACGGCTCATCCGTTGCACAAACAATATCCGGAACCGGAGTCTGGAACCAGATCACAACCAATGCCGGAACAAACAGGTTCCCCGGCCTTACAATCAATAATACTTCCGGGCAGAATCCTTCAGTTAATCTGAACCAGAGCTTTGCATTGCAGACAGCTTTCAATCTTACTAATGGAATTCTTGATGGAACAGGAACAATGATTTACGGAATAGGAACCGGAACTTTCACGATGACACGAACAGGAGGTTCCATGCTGATTACTCCGGATTTCGCGACAGGTCTGACAGGAACTACTTTTAATGTTGTTTACGGAAATGGAGTTGCCGTTCCGAATATTACTACAGGCCCGGAAATTCCTTATACACCGTCAGTAATTTCAGGAACAAGCTTTACAATTAATAATCCGACTAATGGTGTTACTTTAAGCAACAATGTGACTACCGGAACAAGTAATGTTCTGACTCTGACGAGCGGTATTCTAACTCTTGGAAATAACAACTTCACCGTTTCGAACACTGCTGCGGGTGGAGTAAGCGGAGGAAGTGCAACAACATTTGTTGCGGCTGATGCTACGGGCGGAAGCACTGGTCAACTGATCCGTGCTATTCCAACTCTCGCTTCTTCAACAACATTTGCATTTCCTGTAGGTGATGTTACAAGTACCGCAGAATATTCCCCGGTATCTCTCAACTTCACATCAAATACCGTCACTGCTCGAAATATCGGTGTGAAGGTTACAGATACGCAACATCCGAATGACGGTACTGCGAATAATTATATTACGCGTTATTGGACATTCACTGACAGTCAATCCGGAACAGGAGCTTATACTTATACTCCTACATTTACTTTTTTAAGCCCTGCTGATTTAGTGGGAGCTTATGCGAGCTTATTCCTTGACAGATGGGATGGTGCTAACTGGTCTCAATATACCAATGCTTCTTTTTCGCCAAATCTTTCAGCAACTTCTATCACGAACGTAACTGCCCCTCTTAATGGAAGCGATTTCACGGGAAGAGTGAATGATGCAATTTATTCCTGGACAGGCGCTATTAACAGTGACTGGCAAAACGCGGGAAACTGGAGCCCAAACCGTACAAGCATATTCGTTACTGATGTTTTACAATTTGCAAACGGAGGAACTTATTCTGTTACGAATGTTCCGACACAGACCATCCGTAAACTATTAGTTAGTAATAATACTAATGTAACACTTCAGGCAGTTACAACAAATACGCTCACTATAAATGGATTTGCAGCGGTCAACAATGTTAGTATTGCAACCGGATCCACGTTGCAGATCAGTTCAGGTACAGGAACCCTTACTCTTACTTATGGCACCACTGCAGGCCAGCTTTGTGATATTTCCGGAGGCCTTATTTTATTTACGAATGGAACTTTCAGCAGCGGTATTGCCACTACGACTGTGACTGTTGCAGGAACTGTAACATTAAGTGGTGGAACTTATACCGCAACAAGCACGGCAACAACAGTGAATGGCTCTGTCACTTACAACACCGGAACCATAACATCCACGACAGCCAATCTCACATTTGCTAACGGATCTTTTTTCAATCTTGCAGGAAACGCAGGATCAATACCGACAGCTACATACTATAGCAATCCGACTATAACAACTTCTACAGTAAATATTACCGGAACAACAACAACAAATCCTACAGGTTTTTCAGGAGCGATATTCAGTAATCTTGTCTGGAATTGTGCGGGGCAAACTTCTGCCACAGGTGCAATTAACGGAGCAATGACAGTAAACGGAAATCTTACTGTTTCCGCAGGAACATTTGCTGATGGTGGTAGTGTCATTACAGGAAATGCAACAGGCACCTTCAGCGTAGCTTCTGGTGCTACTTACACGACAACAAGGTCAGCAACATCATGGTTCCCGACTAATTTTATTGCAGCAAATATTTCACTGGATCCTAACAGCACATTTAACTATGCTGCAATAACGGGTCATACAATTCCCAATACTCCTGTAACAACTTATGGTATTCTTGGAATAACAGGAGCTGTTGTAAAAACATTAAGCGCACCTACAACTGTTAGCGGAATCAGCATCAATACAAATTCTGCAACACTTGCTGACGGTGGAAACCTGATTACCGGCCCGGGAACGGGTTCGGGTTTGTTCAATGTTATATCGGGTGGAGCTTTTACAATGACAAATACAAATGCTAACCCGATGCCTGTTTTTCAGAATTATACTTTCGGTTCAACAAGTACAGTTAACTACAATGGAGTTGCCACTCAGAATATTTATGCGGTTCCGTCACCGGGTTATGGTAATTTCAGCATGGGTGCAGCTGCCGCTGCGGTACGTCAGCTTGCAGGTACAACATACGTTCAAACCCAGGTTGCTACTTCTGCAAACAATACATTTGACCTGAATGGAAATACCATAACTATTGCAGGTGCAACTCCTTTCAGCCAGTCTGCAACAGCTACACTGACAGCGAATGCAGCCGGCAGCACAATTCATCTTAACGGAACTGTTGCGCAGACAATGACTATTGCCGGAACAATAACCGGAACATTGATTGCCAATTTAACTTCGTCAAACACAAATGCAGCAACAGGTGCAGCGCTGGGTACCACTCCTGCAACTTATACCATTGGTAATCTTACCATCAACCCGGGTTCTTATTTCAACCTTAATGGAAGAACGATGAACCTTACCGGTAGTTATACTAATAATGGAACTTTGATCGGTAACGCAACCAGTTCAATACTTGCATTTACAGGAACATCTCCCCAGAGTTTCACAATTGGAACTTACAACCTGTCGCAATTATTCGGCATGACGATCAACAATGCGGCAGGAGTAACATTAGGAGCGCCTGTTAACATTGTCGGACCAACAACTACGACCGGAATTTTCACATTGACAAGCGGAACCCTTACCACAACGGCCGCAAATCTTCTTACGGTTTCCAATACTGCAGTGGCAGCAATATCGGGAGGTTCTCCTACATCGTATGTAAACGGCCCTCTTGCAAGAGTGTTACCTGTAAACCTTGCAAGCGGGAATTATGCTTTTCCTGTTGGAGGTGGTGCTTACCAGTTATTTGAATTAACCAATGCGACTACCAATGCTGCAGGTACTGTGACCGTTACAGTGGAAGCTCATGATGCGAATTCAGCAGGCACAGCAGGACCCGGTTTTGCTTCTCTGAATACAGATCAATATTGGTCTGCAATTGCAACAGGTGCCGGAAGCATTACTTCTGTGGGCTCTGTTTCTCTCACTGATGCATCCCCTGTTCTTACCGCAAGCAATGCCATAGGGCAATCAACCACGCAATCCGGAACGTATGCTTTAAAAGGAGGTACTGTTGTCGCGCCTAAAATTACTACCACGGGTATTGTTTCAACAACGCTCGGATATTTTGTTATTGGAACTAAGGGAGGAAATCTGTGCGGCACTTATACAGTTGGAGCAGGAATTGCGAATGATTTTGTTAACCTGACTGCGGCTTCGCTGGCTGTTAATAACGCAACAATTACATGCGATGTTATCTTTGAATTGCAATCAGATTATTCTTCTGCATCAGAAACCTTCCCGATTACATTCAACCAGTTCACTTACACTGGCGGACCGTATAATGTGACCGTTCGCCCTGCTGCGGGTGTTACTCCTCTCATAACGGGATCAAACACCACCTCCATTATCAGTTTTAACGGAGCTGATAAAATGATTTTTGATGGAAGACAGGGAGGCACTACCAATCCAAAGAGTCTGACTATTGCCAATACGAGTACAAGTGGAAGAACTTTTGAATTTCTTAATGACGCAACAAATAACACAATTGAATATTGTGTAGTGAAAGGCGTGAATACTTCCACAATAGATGGCGTTGTAGTGTTCGGCACTTCAGCAACAGGAACAACGGGTAACGATTTTAATACAATTGACAATTGTGATTTGCAGGAAGGAGCGACAACTCCTGTAAATATGATATATGGTGCTGGCACCACAGCCAAGGTGAACGATAACATTACCATTTCGAACAATAATATTTTCAACTTCTGGTCTGCAACTCAGGCAACAAATGGAGTTCTGGTTTCATCCAACAATTCAGATTGGACGATTTCAGGAAACAGTTTTTATCAAACCACGAACAGAACCTCTACAGCGGGAGCAACACATAACGGAATTCAAATCAGTAATGCTTCCGGGAATAATTTTATAATCACTAATAATTTTATTGGAGGAACGAGTGCAAATGCCGGAGGCACACCATGGACAGTTGGTGGCTCTTTTGCAAACAGGTTTATCGGAATTCAACTGAATGTCGGAACCACAACGGCTTCATCCGTACAGGGAAATGTGATTAAAAACTTTACATGGAGTTCAACGAGTGGCGCTACTACATTACCCGGGGTATGGTGCGGTATTTATGCAAATGCAGGATCCATTAACATAGGAAGCACTTCTGCTAATACGATTGGAAGTGCCACTGGAAATGGTTCTGTTACTGTTACCATTTCTACAACAGGAGGAATCAGCTTTGGAATCGGATGCACTTCTACGGGAGCAATAAATATTTCAAATAATATAGTTGGTTCCATTACCTTGCTGGGAAATTCAACATCAGTTTCTAACAGCTTCACTGGTATCGGTGCGACATCAGGGAATCCTCTTACCATGTTCAGGAATACAATCGGAAGTTCAATTACCGGTAATAGTATTAATGCAGCCACCGCCTCAACAAGCACAACCGGTCAGAAAGTATCCGGTATTGAAAACACAAGTGCAAACGTAATTTCTATTACTGAAAATGAAATTGCAAACCTCAATAATAATTATGCAGGAACCGGCACCACCACTTTCATTCCTCAGGTAAGAGGAATTGCGAGTTCAGCCGGAACGAATACCATAAACCTGAACGTGGTGCACGGACTTTCCTCTTCTGCTCCTTACACAGGTACAGCAGCAAACTCATCGGTAATCGGGGTTTCAATGACTTCAATCACGGCAGGTACAACAATTTCACAGAACACAATTGATTCATTAATGAATTCCGCTAATGCTGCAGTAGCAGTAACCGGTTTATACTATAGCGGAGCTACTACGGGATCTAATTTAATAGAACGAAATTTTATTCACACTCTTGATCCTCCTAACGTGGGAGCTTTAGTAAATGGAATTTATGTGAATGCAGGTAATTCAACTTACCAGAACAACATGATTTCATTGGGAATGGATGCAGCAGGTAATTCAATTACGACCGGGTATGCAACGAGCGGGATTAACGAAGCAGCCGGAACGAATAACTATTATCATAACAGCATCTATATCGGTGGAAGCGGTGTTGCTTCTTCTGCAAATACGTTTGCTTTCCAAAGTGCTGTTGCTTCCGGTACACGCTCCATCCAGGACAACGTTTTCTACAATGCAAGAAGCAATGCAAGTGGTACTGGAAAAAATTATGCAATAAAAGTTGGAGCTGTAACAGGCCTTACGTGTAATTACAATGATGAGCTTGCAAACGGAACAGGCGCTGTAACCGGAGCTGTAGGAACTACAGACTATGTCACATTTGCTAACTGGAGATCAGGAACAAGTTTTGACCTGAATGGCTTTGCAGTGGATCCTATGTTCATTAACCCTGCAGGAAATGTTTCCTCTGTTAACCTGCATATTCAACCGCCACCGACACAAACTCCTGTTGAGTCTCTTGGAACAAATATCGCAACTGTAACTACAGACTTTGACGGAGATTCAAGAGCAAGCAATACACCTGTTGATGTAGGTGCTGATGCAGGTAACTTTGCCGTTTATGAATGTACAGGCGCAGTTGCAGGAACTGGTTCTGCCTCACCAACAGGACCATTTTGTGCATCAGGATCTTCCACAGTTACTATTAATGGAATTAACTTCGGAACAGGTATTTCTTATCAATGGCAAAGTTCACCGGATGGAACACTTGGATCATATACTGACATATCTGGTGCAACCAATATATCGTATGCAACAGGTACGATTACTGTAACTACTTATTATCGTTGCGTGGTTTCCTGCACGCCTTCCACAACAGGTGATACATCAACTGCCGTAACAATTATCATTAACCAGGCACCGACAGCAACTATTGATGTAACTGGAACAGTAAACGTTTGCTCTCCCGGAGCATCCCAGGTTTTCAATGCCATTACGAATGCAACATCTCCAACGTATCAATGGAAAAGAAATAATGTGAATATTGCAGGAGCTACCAATTCATCTGTTACTGCAACGTTGAGCGGAAGCTATACAGTGCTGATCACTGACCTCACCACTGGTTGTTCTGCAACGTCCGCTGCTACCGTCCTGAATTTTGTTGCTGCTCCGACAATTTCTTCTGTGACCGCTACTCCGGCTGCTGTTTGTTCGGGCGGCAATTCTCAACTGGCAGTAAATATGAGTTCTAATTCCGATTATACGGTTTCTTCAATTTCGTATGCTCCGGTAACAGGAACAGTTACTAACCTTACCGCTCTGTGGGGGGATGATTTATCAACGAGTGTGGCGATTCCATTCACGTTCAATTTCTTCAATGTCAATTACACAACCATGACTGTTTACACCAATGGTTTTGTGCAGCTTGGAGCGAGTTCAGGTTCAACAACTGTTTATCAGCAGACCATTCCCAACATCTCTGATCCAAATAAAGTTATAGCTGCGTGCTGGAATGACCTTGACCTTAGTTTTATTGGAAACATAAGGACCATTTTAACAGGCGTGGCTCCCAACCGGATATTCTCCATTCAATATCAAAATTGTCCTTTCTATGATGGAGGCATCGGAACGGGTAATCTTTTAGCACAAATAGAATTGTACGAGAACGGAGGGTTTATTGAAGTACATGTCGGGCAAGTTTCAGGGACATCTACCACAACGGCTAATAAAACTCTGGGAGTAGAAAACACCACGGGCACTCACGCTATTACTCCTGCGGGCAGAAATGGTGTACCCTGGACGGTTTCTTCGGAAGCGTGGAGATTTACTCCCTCAGGTTTACAATATTCATGGTCACCGGCTACATTTCTTAATAATACCACTATTTATAATCCGCTCGCAAGCAATGTAACTTCAGCCACAACGTATACAGTTACTGTAACTGATATCCTCACAGGATGTACTGTTACGGGTTCGGTATTACTTCCATTAGCAAGCGATCCGGTTCCGGTTGCAACTAGTTCAGGGCCTGTTTGCGAAGGAAGCACTGTAGTTTTTGATGCAGGCCTTACAGGAATGACTTCATATAGCTGGTCTGGACCGAATGGATTTACTTCCACGTTGCAAGGCCCTATTTTGAGTAATGCCCAGGCAATTAATGCGGGTACTTATATAGTGACAGTAACAAATTCATCCGGCTGCACGGGAACTTCAAGTACTGTTCTGATTGTAAATCCGAATCCCACGCTTTCTGTTTTTTCTCAGGCCAATGTTTCCTGTAACGGAGGAACGGATGGTGCGGTAACAGTAGAGGCAACAGGAGGTGTACCTGCTTACCTGTATGATCTCAACGGAAATTCAACCCTCGATGGAATATATACAGGCCTGGCAGCAGGAAATTATCCGGCTACAGTGATTGATGATAACGGATGTGAAGATGCGATTACTGTTAATATTACTGAACCTGATGCGATTTCTGTGAGCACTTCTTTTACAGAACCTGCCTGCAATGGAGGATCAAATGGCACGATAACCGTTACTGCTTCGGGAGGAACAGGTACGTTGGTCTATTCAAAAGACGGAGGAGCAAATTATCAAAGCAGCAATATTTTCACCGGGTTGACAGCAGGAACGTATTCAATATTTGTAAAAGATGCTAATAATTGCACGGGTTCAACATCTGAAACGGTAACAGAACCCACAGCAATTTCTTTGAGCACATCCCAGACAAATGTAAATTGCAATGGTGGAAACGATGGTTCGATAACTGTCACCGCTTCTGGCGGAACAGGCACACTGCAGTATTCGAATGATAATGGAAGCAACTACCAGGCCGGCAATATCTTTAATACGCTTACAGCAGGGATATATACGGTTGTTGTAAAGGATGCAAATAACTGCACAGCGTCCTCTGTCGTAACGATTACAGAACCCACAACACTTAGCGTAAGCACAACTCAAACCAACGTGACTGTTAATGGAGGAAATGACGGTTCCATAACAGTTACTGCTTCGGGTGGAACTCCTGCTTATCAATATTCAAAAGATGGCGGCAGCAATTACCAGGCAGGCAATGTGTTCAGTAACCTCACAGCCGGTGTATATACAGTTGTTGTAAAAGATGCAAATAATTGCACAGCTTCAACAACGGTGACCATTACTGAACCTGCATCCATTTCAGTAAGCACATCACAGACTGATGTAAGCTGCAATGGCGGAAGCGATGGTACAATTACTGTAACTGCAACCGGAGGCGCGCCACCTATCCAGTATTCTAAAGATGGCGGTGCCAACTACCAGGCCGGCAACCTGTTTACAGGACTGTCTGCCGGAATTTATTCCATTTTTGTAAAGGATGCGAATAATAATACAGCATCCACATCTGTCACCATCACGGAACCTCCGGCTATTTCAGTCAGTACTTCTCAGGTGAATGTGAATTGTAACGGAGGAAATGACGGATCGATCACTGTTACTGCTTCGGGAGGTACCGGAACGTTAGAGTATTCAAATAATGGCGGAACATCTTACCAGGCCGGCAATGTATTCAGCAATCTTATTGCAGGGACATATTCCATTTTTGTAAAAGATGCTAATAATTGTACGGCATCCACTTCGGTAACAATTACCGAACCTGCTGTGCTTGCGTTTACAACATCAGTTGTGAATGTGAGTTGCCCGGGTTCTTCAGATGGAAGCATAACGGTGAATGCCACAGGCGGTACCACGTCTTACCAGTATTCGAAAGACAATGGAGGAACTTTCCAGGCTTCGAACTTATTCAGCGGACTCGCAGCAGGCAATTATGATATTGTAGTAAAGGATGCGCATAATTGCATAACCTCAGCTACGACTGTTACTGTTGGTACAGTACCGGATGTGACTGCACCCGTACCTGATGTTACAAATTTGCCAAACGTTACGGGCCAATGTTCCGCTACGGTTACTGTTACTCCAACTGCAACAGATAATTGCTCCGGGTCTGTAACGGGTTCTACACTCGATCCGCTCACTTATTCCACGCAGGGAACATTTACGGTTCATTGGTCATACGATGACGGACATGGAAATATTTCAACACAAAATCAGACGGTGATTGTGGATGATATAACAAATCCTGTTTTAAATAATTGCCCGCTTAGTTTCTCAAGCTGCAACCCGGTGACTTGGACACCTCCAACAGCTACAGACAATTGCGGTTCAGCGACTGTTAACGGAAGCCATACACCCGGAACGAACTTTCCTCCAGGAACTACTACTGTTACCTATACAGCGGATGATGGAAATGGGAATGCTTCTCAATGCAGTTTTGATGTGACGGTGATTCCTGCACCTACGGCTGCGATCAGTGGTGGAGAAACAATTTGCCTTGGACAACCTACTACTGTGCATGTTGTATATACCGGGACGGGACCCTGGAACTATACCATCTCTGACGGAACGCAAAATGTAACGGGGTCATCATCGAATAATCCTGATGATGTAATTATTACACCAACATCAGCGGGTACACACGTTTATACTGTAACAGCTTTAAGTGATGTCAATTGCAACGGCAGCGGTTCAGGCTCAGTAACTGTAATTGTAAATACCACTCCACCTTCTACTACCATAACCAGTATAACCGGTGCCCCGGATGGTGCCTGCAGCGGAGATGTGAAATTGATAACTGCTAATTATTCTGGCGGTTCAGGTTTCACTTTCTCCTGGAATACAGGAACAAATTCTTCGGTGGTAAAATATAGTGACAATGCAGGCGGACCATTTGTCAACGGTCCTTTTGCTACGAGCGGCAATACAGTATATGCACAATTCGGAGCATTGGTTGGCGCTAACGGCTATAACGTATGCGCACAGGCGCTGAATGGTTGCGGCAGTTCTGTAAACAAATGCTACTGGATAAGAGGAAAAGTAAGCGTTCCGGGAACGATCATCGGACCCTCAGTTGCCTGCCCGAACGATGTTAAAAATTATAGTTGCGGAGTTTCAGGCGGAGCAGCCACGTATTCATGGACATTCTCAGTGCCGGGAGCGGTGATTACAAATAATGGAACGCAAAATGTGCAGGTTACCTTCCCGACATTTACAACAGGACAGTTGTGCGTGACCGCAGCTTTATCCTGCGGAGGTTCATCTGCAAGTGCTCCAAGGTGTCTGACTATAACAAATGCACCGATTGTGCCGGGAGCATTTACGAGCGGACCTTCGAAGGTTTGTCCCGGGGCAACGAATGTGGTATTTACGGTTCCTGCTTCAAATTATGCGACAGGCTATAACTGGACAGTGCCGGCAGGATCCACAATTGTTTCAGGACAAAACACCACTTCTATCTCTGTAAATTTCCCCAGTGTGTACACAGGCGCACCACCTGTTTGTGTATATGCGACAAGCGGCTGCGCTTCAAGTCCGGGCAGGTGTAAAACTGTGGGATCACATATTCCCATCCAGCCGGGATCTATGTCAGGCCCGGCCACGAATGTTTGTAATTCTACCGTACAATATTCCGTAGCTAACGTTGCAGGGGCTACCAGCTTCACATGGACAATACCCTCAGGCACCAGCAACCTGGTTGGACAGGGTACAACATCTATCCAATTCCAGGTAGGCCCGACATTTAACACAGGCCAGGTCACGGTGGTGGCAAACACCACTATGTGTACACCGGGGGTAAGCCCGCCCAGAACCATTACTATTACCGGCAAACCTGCCAATCCTGCAAATATTATTTCGAACCCTCTCACGTGGTGTGCCGGAGCTGCTGTCAACTTCAGTATAGCTTCTCCGCCTAGCCCGATTCCTTCTTACTCATGGACGACTACCAATGGAACGATTACAGCAGGGCAGGGGAGTACCAATGTGGATATTGACTGGGGTACAGGCCAGGGTTATGTCCGCGCCATTGCATATAATTCATGCGGAGCAAGCGGTACACAGTCCAAGAGTTTTACTTCAACATGCAGGGAAGAGGAAAATGGAGTAGTAGTCATCAGCGGCAGTCAGCAGTTGGCGGTTTATCCGAACCCTGCACATGATAAAATTTCTGTTGAATTAAATACTAAAGCGGATAATAATTTCAACATGGTGCTGATGGATATGTCAGGGCGCAGTGTTCTTTCTGAAAATATAGCCGTAAGCAAAGGATTAAATACATTTGAGCTTGACATCACTCACTTTGCAAAAGGTATTTATACACTGAGAGTGCAATCCGTTCATGAAAGCCACCAGGTAAAAATTGCAATAGAGTAATTTAGACGGGATACTAAGAAGGCAGGTCAGTAGCTGGCCTGCTTTTTTTATTTAAGGATAAAGTTGTTTGAAATATTTTAGTGAATCTTCGCGCCTTTGTGTCTTTGTGGCTGTTATTTTCTTGCCACGAAAACACAAAGAAAACCCAAACTGAGACATTGCCGTAAAAGAAGAGACTATGAACTAAGAAAAAAATAATTTAATTTTGTAAATCTGAAATTAATTAATATGAAAAAACTTCTGCTGATTTCTTTGATTTTAATTTCATTAAGGTTGCCTGCACAAACGTTAGAAACCTTTCATGATTTTACGGAGTTAACCATCTTTGGAGATACCCTTCACCTGTCGGATTTTGCAGGGAAAAAGGTGCTGGTAGTAAACACGGCTTCGTTCTGCGCCTTTACTCCCCAGTTTACAGACCTGCAGGCATTGGATTCTACGTATGCATCTTACAATTTTGAAGTGATCGGTTTTCCGTGCAATGATTTCGGTGGCCAGGATCCGGATGATGACAGCACGATATGGGGTTACTGTTCCGGAACCTACGGAGTTACTTTCCAGATGATGTCAAAAGTTTCTATTACCGCTTTTGATACAGCCGAAGTTTATAAATGGCTGCAATTGCAAAGCCGCAATGGTGTGGCGGATGCTCCTGTATCCTGGAATTTTAATAAGTTTTGCATTGATGAAGCAGGCCATTGGGTGATGCACTTCCCCCAGCAGACAAGCCCTTTTGATACGGCTATTGTGAACTGGATATTGAGCCCATCGGTTACAGGAATTAGTGCAGTTATCCCTCAACCCGAAATAAAAATCCTGAACAACCCTGCAAAAGAAAATTTTTCAATAGACATCAGCAATTGTCTTTCCGCTCAAACTTTGGTGAGACTTTATTCGGCAGATGGCGTACTGGTTGACCGCATCTTTACAGGAAAATTAAATCCCGGCCAAAAACTTTTTTATGATACCGGCAAACTATCTGACGGGATTTATTTTGTGAAACTTCGTTTTGATGGCGGAGAAAAAACGGTGAAAGTTTGCGTGATGAAGTAAACTTTGGCTGATGGTGGCTTTCCGCCACTGGTTATATTCATACGCATAAGGACGATTTGCGGATTATTGATATACTTGTTGGTCTCACCTTCCCAATGCAGACGCGCAAGACCAACAAGGGCAAAATTTTATTTAAATTATTTTACAGCACATGTTGCAAACGTGCATACCTTGTGCTTCAAACCTGGGCGAGATGGTTACTAAATGGGTACGTGTTAAGACGAATCAAGAATATAAAAAGGAATTTTTATTTTTTTCCCGGCTTGGGTTTGGGCAATGTTTTCCTTATTAATTTTTCATCACGCATTGCCGTATTGTAAACAAAAGATGCGATAATGGCTGCACATTGCATAAGGTCTGCTTTTTGAATACGGTCGTATGTATCCATATTGGTGTGATGCGTTTTGGTATCATAATCCATTTCATCCTGAATAAACTGGAAGCCCGGCAAGCCCACGGCATCGAATGATATATGGTCGGTGCCGCCTGTGTTGCGCGTGGTAACTGTTGTGGCGCCCAGGTCGTGGAAGGGTTCCAACCACTCTTCAAAAACGGGACGAAGCGCATCGTTTCCCTGCAGGTAAATTCCCCTTATTTTTCCGCCACCATTATCAAGGTTATAATAAGCTGAAAGATTTTTATGTTCCGGCCTGAGAGCCATCACTTCAGGATCAGCGAAATGATTTTTAACATATCCTTCGGATCCCAGCAATCCCTGCTCTTCACCGCTCCATAATGCAATTCGTATGGTTCTGCGGGGATTCATGTCGAGTGTTTTCAGTATCCGCATTACTTCCATCATTACAGCACTCCCGGCAGCGTTATCAGTTGCACCGGTAGCGGCATGCCATGAATCGAGGTGAGCGCCTATCATGACCACTTCGTTTTTTAAATTCTTAACTGTCCCCGGTATTTCGGCTGTCAAATTATATTGCAACGTATCTTTATCATTAAAAGCTGTTTTTATTTCCATTTCTATTTCCACTGCTTTGCCCGCATCAAGCAAACGAACCAGCCTGTTTATATGCTCAGTGGACATTTCAAGTTCAGGCAGCACTGGTTTTGCATCAGCGGAAAACGAAGCTCCGTTAGATGTCCAGTAAGTTCCCATGGTTCCCCCTCGGGCGCCAGCCACAGCAAGTGCCTTTTCTGCAATTAAAAATTCGCTTCTCTTTTGACGGAAAGAACGCAGCGCCCTGTACTTAACCCTGTCAAAATTATTTTCGTCAGGATCCTCTGCAATGCTTTTATCAAAATACAGGTTTTTTAATTCTTCGTCTGTATAACGTTTGAATTCGGGTTTTAAGCCCGGTTTAATTTCAGTACCCGATGCTATAATTATAATTTTTCCTTCCAGCTTTCCTTTAAATTTTTCAAGTTCTTCTTCATTATCGGCTTTTAATAAGACAGCTGCTGCATGTACCAAGCCGTTGGTACCGGGTGTCCATGCTTTTGGCGTTCCGCTGAGCTGCTGGTAATACGGAACAGTCATTGCGACATAGGACTTTTGAATTTCCCATCCTTTTCCGAATCCGCCCCACAATTCCAGTTTTGCATTTACCATTCCCCAGTCTTCAAGTTGTTTGCGTGCCCACTCCTGGGCATTTTTCAAATTAGCTGAACCCGTGAGCCGCGGACCACTAACATCAGTGAGATTAAATAAAATGTCCATCACCTTTGAACGGTTAAAGGCTTCATCTTTTATTTTAGTAATTGTGACTAAATCAACTTTTTCCTGCTGTGCATTTAAATTTACAGTTGCTAAAACGAACAAAAACCAAATACATACATAATATTTATTTTTCATACAGATAGTAATTTATTGTATTCGCCAGGTTTCCATTTTCGGGAGGCTGACATAATCGTTATCATTCCAAAAGTAATTATTTATGCAGTTCCGGTGTTTCCCTTTTCACGTATATAAATTTCGAATACAAATTAAAATTATTTAATATTCTCCTAAAGGGATGCCTATGGCAATAAAAAGTTTATTTTTACTTCTGGACAGCAAATGACCTTACAAGACATGATTTTCCGGCAATGAACATATTTAACAATACATTCCTTCTCCGGTTAGCAGTTGCAGTTATTTTACTGCTGCATAGTGTGCCGGGTATTTTTAATAATGGGATAAATGATTTCGGCAAATTTTATCTGAACGAAATTGGTTTTGCCCCGATGGGAATTCCAATTGCCTGGGCTATTAAGTTATCTCATATAATATGTGCCGTTTGTTTATTGCTCGACAGATACACAAGGCCTGCATCAATAATCACAATTTTTATTCTTGTTATGGGGATTATTATGGTTCATTTTAAAGAGGGGTGGTATGTTGTGGGTGCCGGCCGGAATGGAATGGAATTTAATTTTTTATTGATCTTTGTGCTTCTTGCCATCCTTTTTCCAAACGGTTTTAAAAAAAGCAACAGCTGAGCCGAAATGAACGGTAGTTTTTCAACGGCTAAATTCTACCGGGAGTTAGAGGCTTCCCTTCCTGCAAGTAATGGAGAGCAAAGAAAAAGATGGGCCACTACAATAATTGAAAAGAACATAGAAATAAAAAACCTTTCCAAACTGTTAAAGGGCGGGCAGAAAATTGCTACCCGTTTTCTATGGCTGCTGAGTGATATTGGAATATTAAGCCCGGATAGGTTATTAAGTGCGCTTCCCTTTTTATTTGAGGTGTGTGAACATCTGAACCCCGATTACAAAACTTCCTTTGCCTCATTTTGGCTTTATGCAGGCATTCCCCCGGAAAATGAAGGCAGAGCCATTGACTTATTGTTTCATTGGCTGTTGTCGCCCGATACAAATGTCACCATTAAATCAAGATCCCTTTGGGTGCTTTTCAAACTCACAAAAAAATATCCTGAACTCAAAAATGAGCTGAAGCTTTGTTTAAAAGATCAGATGGACAAATACTCAAAGGACTTTAAAAAAAGAGCTACCAAAATATTAATGGAAATAGAAAAGGATTGAGCTTAGAAAAACAATGCATGCGGATTGGGAAACATTGTGTATTTTCTGAATCACCCGATTTCGGGAATGCAGAAACTTTTGAAAGGCCAAATTAAGGAAAACAGAAGCCGTGCGTAAATAAAAATAAAAAGCGATTTATAAAACGATAACTTTACCGGAATTAATTTCTATTTCAAACAATTTAAATAAATAAAAAATGAAAATCGTAACATCAACAATCAAAGTAGTTGCGGCTCTGTTAGCAGCATCCGTAATCCTGACGTTCACAGGTTGCACAAGCAACAGTGAAAATTCTTCAAACCTCCAGGCAAAAATTGATTCGCTGCAAAACGAACTTAAAATGATTACCGATGAAAAAGCGCTCACAGAACATCGCCTTTTAGTTTTTGATACACTCGATTACGATTTTTACAGCAATCAGAAGTGGGACATGTTTAATCACAGCCATGCCGATAACATCAAAGTTTATTATCCTGACGGAAACATCACAGCGGGTTTAGCTCCACAGCACATTGATATGCTGACACCAATGTTTGCATTTGCTCCCGATACAAAAATCAAAAATCATCCTGTTCGTTTTGGCAGCGGTGATTACACTTGTGTGATTGGCGAAATGGAAGGAACATTTTCTAAACCAATGGCTATAGGAAACGGCAAAACAATTCCGCCAACAGGAAAACATTTCAAACTTGCAATGACAACAGTCGGACATTGGGGAGCAGATGGTAAAATGTCGGAAGAATTTTTATTCTGGGACAATCAATCATTCATGAAGCAAATCGGGTTAGCTCCATAGCGATTGCTAATACGCCACGATACAACGACTTTGAACTGACTGCAAGAACTTAGCGAAGTGGCTTTAAATGGTTTATTTTTATCTCCGGTTTATTCAGCACTTGCGGAAGAATTGGAAGACTTTGAAGGGCACAAGGCGAATGCAGCCTGTTCCCATTTTTATTGAATATTTTTTTTGACTACATACCGCAACCGATAAACTTGATATCTTCATTGATAACGGTTTTTATATTCATTAAATTCGCACTCCCGAATGAATAATACAGCAATTATAAATATTCTGCATGCCGATGATGATAAAGACGACTGTCTTTTCTTCAAAGAAGCCCTTTCTGAACTTTCAATTGCAGCATCCCTGATCACAGTTAATGACGGGGAGCAATTGATGAAACATCTTATGTGTGTTTCAGATAATCTTCCACACGTACTATTCCTCGATATGAACATGCCGCGCAAAAACGGTTTTGAATGCCTGGTCGAGATAAAGAAACATGAAATGCTCAAAAAGCTCCCGGTCGTTATTCTCTCCACTTCCTTTGACGGGCAAAAAGCAAATGAGCTGTATGAAAACGGGGCGCATTGCTACATCTGCAAGCCCGCAGATTTCAACGATCTGAAAAAAGCAATTCACCGCGCTATCCTGCTTGTGACGGAAAATAAATCAAAGCCATCAAAAGAAAATTTTTTACTCTCCCGGCCTAAAACGATTTCCCGGTGAGAAGGAACATACATTAACAGATGAAACAAAAAACAATTACCAATTTACCAAAAATTCCTACGGGCATTGCCGGGCTGGATGAAGTAACAGGTGGCGGATTTCCAAAAGGCAGGCCCACACTATTGTGCGGCAGTGCAGGCTGCGGCAAAACATTGTTCGGGATACAGTTCCTCGTAAAAGGGGTTACCGAATATCAAGAGCCGGGCGTATTCATGAGCTTTGAAGAAGCCAAAAGCGATTTGGCAATGAATGTTAAATCACTGGGCATGGACCTGGATAAACTGGTTGCCGCGAATAAGCTGCGCATTGACCATGTAAAAATCGAGCGTACAGAAATTGAAGAAACAGGGGAGTATGACCTTGAAGGGTTGTTTATCCGTCTCAATCATGCCATTGACAGCATAGGTGCGAAGCGCGTGGTGCTCGATACGATTGAATCGCTTTTTGGAGGAATTGAGAATGCAGCCGTACTGCGTTCTGAACTGCGCAGGTTATTTCACTGGCTTAAAGAAAAGGGTGTAACAGCGGTCATCACGGGCGAACGCGGAGAGAAAACGTTTACCCGGCAGGGGCTGGAGGAATATGTTTCTGATTGTGTCATACTCCTCGACTTCCGGGTGATTGAACAGATCGCCACACGCAGGCTGCGCATTGTGAAGTATCGCGGCAGCACGCATGGCACCAATGAATACCCGTTTCTTATAGATGAAAAGGGAATTTCTGTTTTACCTATTACTTCCCTCAGGCTGGAGCATAAGATTTCCACTGAAATAATTTCGACCGGGCTCCCTTCACTTGACCAACTTTTTGGAAAGGAGGGTATTCACCGCGGCAGCAGTGTTCTGCTTACGGGTTCGGCAGGCACGGCAAAAACAATTCTTGCATCCTGCTTTGCAGAAGGAAGCTGCAAGCGTAAAGAAAAAACACTTTATTTTTCTTTCGAAGAATCACCTGAGCAGTTGATGCGCAACATGGCTTCAGTGGGGATCAGGCTGAAGCCATACATGAATTCAGGATCCTTATTTATTCATTCTTCACGCCCGTCCTTATCGGGTTTGGAAATGCATTTGCTGGTTTTGCACCGGCTCATTGAAGAATACAATCCCCAAACTGTGATTGTTGACCCCATCAGCAGCCTGGTGGCTGTTGGCAGCTTCAACGAGGTGCGCGATATGCTGATCCGCCTGATTGATGTATTGAAAACAAAACGAGTCAATGCCTTCTTTACTTCACTCACTCACCGGGGAAACACAGCGCAGGACGGCACGGTAGATGCCGTTTCATCACTGGCAGACATTTGGATACAGCTGGACAATGAATCAGGGAGCAACAATTATGAGCGTACACTTCGCATTGTGAAAGCGCGCGGAATGGAACATGTGACAACGGAACAAAATTTTATCATCACACCGAAAGGAATGCAATTGTTTAACGGGGAAAATAAAACACAGAAAAGAAAGCAGGCACGCTAACCTACACAGGAACATTTTTTTATGGCAAAACAGGAAAAGCTTGAATTGAGATTATACATAGCAGGGCAAACACCGCGATCGGTAACCGCCCTGAGGAATATTACGAAATATTGCAAAGAGCACCTGGAGGGCAAATACTCCATTGAAGTGATAGACCTCCTGAAAAATCCGCAGCTTGCGGAAGGCGACCAGATTTTTGCAATACCCACGCTTGTGCGTAAAGTGCCTGAACCTATACGCAAAATAATTGGCGACTTGAGTAATGAAGAAAAAGTTTTAGTCGGGTTAAATATCAGGAAGATGAAAAAGGAAGCGTAGTAATGGTTGAAAAGGAAATGGAATATGCGGCAAATGGGAAGCTGGTGCTGCAGCTGTATGTTTCCGGCATGTCGCCAAAATCAATGGAAGCCATTGAAAATATAAAACGCCTGTGCGATGAAAATCTGCAGGGCGCCTTTACTTTGGAGATCATTGATCTTTACAAAAACCCTGAAGCAGCGAGTGAGCAGCAGATTGTTTTCAGCCCCTCGTTAATAAAACAGCTTCCGCTGCCAAAAAAAATTCTGATCGGAACGTTTGCTGATAAAGAGAAAGTGATAAAAGGACTTGGTATTATGGTAAAGGAATAAATATGGAAATGCAGTCAACTGAAAATCTTTTATCGCGCATCGAAGACCTGGAAAACCGCCTTGCCGAATCTGAGCAACTCATAGAGGCAATTAAGGCAGGGGAGGTGGATGCATTTGCATTGAATAAAAATAATCAGCGGGAAGTTTTCACTTTGCACAGTGGGGATTATGCATATCGCGTGCTGGTGGAAAATTTCAGCGAAGGCGCTTTGAACTTATCCGAGGAAGGACTAATAGTTTATACGAATACTTCCTTTCACGAAATGCTTCGGCTCACCTATGAAAAGATTATCGGTAAAAATATTTTTCAGTACATACACCCGGATTCAAAAGAAACTTTCAATGAACTTTTCAGAAAAGGATTGGCAGGACAAAGCAAGGGGGAAATAAATCTTATCTCAGGAAAAACAATTTACCCGGTCTTTGTCTCGCTCACCTCACTATATCCTACGCTCCCTACTGTTGGAATGATTGTGACCGACCTGACCGAAAAGAAAGCGCAGGAGAAATTTTTGAAACTATCGGAAGAAAAATTCATCAAACTTTTTGCCGCTTCTCCTTTAGGCCTTGTTCTTTCCGAAATTCCCTCGGGAAAAATTGTGGATGCCAATGAAGTTTATTTTGAAACCATCGGTTATTCGAGAGAGGAATGTATCGGTAAAACTTCTCAGGATTTAAAGCTTGTGGACAATAAAGTGCGGCAAAAAATATTGGCTCCGTTACTGAAAAACGGTTTTATAAAAAACGTGGAAGTGGAAATAACAAATAAGAACGGGGAACAGATCCCGGTTCTGAATTCCATTGAAAAAATAACCATCGGAGGTAAAGAATATTTCTTAGCGGCCATTGTTGACATTACCGGCCGGAGAAATAACGAACGAAAAATAGAAGAAAAGAATGCTGCGCTACAGAGAATGAATAAGGAGCTTGAAGCATTTACATATATCTCCAGCCACGATCTACAGGAGCCGTTAAGAAAAATTCAAACCTTTGCCGGGCGCATCATCGAAAAGGAAAAAGATAATCTTTCCGAAACCGGCAAAGAATATTTGAGGCGCATGCAGGATACAGCTTTACGCATGAAGGCGCTTTTAGAAGACCTTCTTAACTTCTCCCGCCTCGTCACCAACGAACGAAATTTTGAAATTACCGATCTGAATAAAATTATTGAGGAAGTAAAATCTGAATTGAAAGAGGTTATTGAAATAAAAAATGCAACCATCCGGGCAACCGGGCTGTGCAAAGTCAACGTTATTCCTTTTCAATTTCGCCAGGTACTATACAACCTTATCAGTAACGCGCTTAAATTTTCAAAACCGGGTGAGCCTCCGCTCATCACCATTAAAAGTGCAATTGCAAAAGGGAGAGAGTTAAGTAAAGACCTGTTTCCTGAAAAAGAATACTGCCATGTATCTGTTTCCGATAATGGAATTGGTTTCGAAAAACATTTTTCTGAAAAAATATTTGAAGTATTTCAAAAACTCCATGGAAAAGATGAATATCCCGGAACAGGAATCGGGCTGGCCATCGTAAAAAAGATTGCAGAGAATCACCACGGTTCCATCAACGCAGACAGTGAGTTAGGAAAAGGAGCAACATTCAATATGTATTTTCCTTCTTAATAAATTCTTACCTTGTGCGAACTTTTCACAGACACAAATTAAATTTGTTTAATATTTTTCCATAAGGATGCTTCAGGCATTAAAATCAACGGGTGAACTCATGAATAATTTGCATAAAGGACGGTCATTATTTCTTTTTATTATTTGCCTGAGCTTTACACAGGAATTGTTTTCTCAAACATCTGTTTCCCGGGTTGATTCACTTAAAGAGGTTCTTCATTCCGCTGAAAAAGATACAGACCGGGTAAAAATTCTGAATGCAATAGCAGATCAATTCATACAGCAGGAAAATTATGACTCCGCGCTGGAATATTGCAGCGAATCCATCCAGCTTTCAGAAAAATCCGGGTATAGCGAGGGTTTGTCTTTGGCCATCACTTATAGGGGTAAAATAAGCAGCAACCAGGGAAATTATTCCGGGGCATTGAAAGATTTTCAGGCAGCCCTTAAAATTTACCAGGAAGCTGGTGATAAGAAAAACACGGCCAATTTATACAACCTCATCGCCAATGCATTTCACATGCATGAAGACTTTCCCAATGCGCTGAAAAATCAGTATGCCGCCCTTAAGATACGGGAAGAGATCCATGACGAAGAAGGAATTGCGTGGTCGTATAATAACATAGGCACGATTTACCGCATACAGGGAGACTATGCTTCCGCCCTCAAAAACTATTTTGAAAGTCTGAGGCTGCTTGAGAAATTTGGTGACAAGAAAATGATTGCCCTCGCTCATAACAGTATCGGCAACGCTTACACATTGCAGGGTAAACATACAGAGGCATTGAAAAGTTACATTTCATCACTTAAGCTAAATGAGGCAGCCGGGGATAAAAAAGATATCATCGCGGCTTATTTCAATATAGGAGATGCTTTCTGCGACCTGTTTGAAAAAGACACATTGACAAAAGAAGTCAGTGTTGATTTAACCGGTAACGGTGTGCGCACCATACCGAGGCAAGGCTGGCTGGATACTGCATTGTCTATCCAGTTGAAAGCACATGCTATGAACGAAGTGCTTGGCAATAAGTATTACAGCATATTCAGTCTTTCGGGCATGGGACGTACAAATTTTTTAAGAAAAAACTATCGCGAATCAATCAGTCTTTATACAAAGGCTTATGCGATTGCAGAAGAAATGGAGGCGTTAGAGCTCCAGAAAGAAATAGCAAAATACCTCACTGATAATTATAACCGGTTAAAGGATTCAAGGAATGAAATGAGCTGGTTTATGAAGTACACAGCTCACAAAGACAGCCTTTTTAATAAAATAAAATCGGACGATCTTACGCGAACGCGATTAAATTATGAATTTGAAAAGAAGGAAGGTGAAGCGAAGGCGATGCAGGATAAGAAAGATGCGGTGGCAAAAGTTGAACTTGACAGGCAGAAAAAAATGCGGAACATTTTGCTGGGCGGATTTGCAATCGTGTTGATTTTTGCAAGCATATTCTTATATCAGCGTAACAACATCAGGAAGGAAAAAGCAAAGAGCGAAGATTTATTATTGAACATTTTACCTTCGGAAATAGCAAGTGAGCTCAAGCAGACAGGGGCTTCCCGGACAAAATCATTTAATGAAGTTACTGTTATGTTTGCTGACTTTGTTGATTTTACCAAAATCAGCGAGCAGATCAGCCCCGATTCACTGGTGAACGAAATACACACATGCTTCAGCGCATTTGATACTATTTTGCAAAAGCATAGAGTGGAGAAAATTAAAACCATAGGTGATGCTTATCTCTGTGCGGGAGGCTTGCCGGTTACCGATCCCGATCATGCTGTACATGTGGTAAATGCATCGTTAGAAATCAGGGAGTATATACAACAACGAAAAAAAATGAGGGAATCAAAAAATGAAATTCCTTTCCAGTTGCGCATCGGCATTCACTCCGGCCCCGTTGTAGCGGGCATAGTCGGAATTAAAAAATACGCATATGATATTTGGGGAGACACGGTAAACATTGCTGCACGCATGGAACAGAATTCATTGCCGGGAAAAATCAATATCAGCAGTAAGACGTATGAACTGGTGAAAGAAAAATTTAACTGTACTTACAGGGGTAAAATTGAGGCGAAGAATAAAGGCGAGATTGATATGTATTTTTTGGAAACGTGATGTGTTTAAACAGGAGGCCATCCTGTTGAAGATACAAATAAACAAAGTTGAAAAAAGTTGAAAAAAAATAAATTAAAACCGGGCGCTCCGTCTGAATTTCCTGTGGTCAGCTTTAAATCGCAAAAGGAATGACATCGTGGTGAATTTTCAGTGTCTCTTTTTCCGGACTACTGAAATTGGAAATAAAATAAATTTCAGAAATCTTAATTTAGCAGCCATCACAACATTTCAATTTATCATTTGTTGTTTTATCATTATGATTTCCAATTCTGAGCTGCTTTTTTTTGTTGCCTATTGAGACCATTCATTTTTGTGGAAAGCAGGAACCAAACAAAACTTTACGGACTTGATCATTTAAGAGCATTAGCGATTACTCTTGTGTTTTTGTACCACTATAAAATTCCAATCTTTGGCCACCCGGAATGGTTAACCGATTTTGCAAAATTTGGCTGGACAGGTGTTGATCTTTTCTTTGTGCTGAGCGGTTTCCTGATTGCTTCGCAACTCTTTTCGCAAATGAAGAAGGGGAAAACTATTTCCTTTAAGCAGTTTTTCCTGAAACGGTTTTTTCGAATTATCCCGGCATTCTGGGTAGTAGTTGCAATTTATTATTTCATTCCGTCATTTCATGAAAGAGAAAGCTTATCACCTCTGTGGAGATTTCTCACCTTCACACAAAATTTTGGACTGGATATAAAAAAATGCGGCACATTTTCTCACTCCTGGTCGCTTTGTGTGGAAGAACATTTTTATTTTTTTCTTCCAGTCATCCTGATCGGTTTACAGTTTACCCGGCTTTTTAAGAAAGCATATTGGCTGTTAATCATTTTATTTCTGTTGGGCTTCATAATAAGAAACTATAGTTGGAATAATTGCTTTATTCCGAACAGTGATAAAGAGAATGCCTGGTTGTTTTGGTATAAATATATTTACTACCCGACCTATAATCGCCTGGATGGCCTTTTAGCAGGCGTTTCCATTGCTGGACTTTATCAATTTATGCCAAATCTCTGGAGTAAAGTTTCACGGTTTGGAAACTTACTGATCTTCTTTGGCCTGGCGGTATTGACTGCTTCCTATTTTTTATGCTACGAAGAAGAATCTTATTACGCTACTATTTTTGGTTTTCCTTTGGTTGCCATTGGCTACGGATTAATAGTTACCGGAGCGATAAGCCCGACAAGTTTTCTCTACAAACTGAATTCACGGGCTACGACTTTTATTGCTGTACTTTCTTACGCATTGTATCTTACTCACAAAGGAATAATTCATGTAACACAAACACTGCTTGCAGAGAAGATAAATGTGAATGGAAATTTAATGCTTCTCATCTGCATTGTTATGTGTGTATGTGGAGCAATGCTGATTAATTTGATAGTTGAAAAACCATTTATGACGTTAAGAGAAAAAATAATTGCAGGAAATTAAACAGAATGGGTACATTCATGTGTCGTGAAGGGTATTAGTCTTTTTGGGTTATTGTCTTGTTCGTTGGTCAGTGTACCCGTGCGCGGATGCCTCCGGACAAATGACTATCCTTTCGAATCCTCAAATTAAAATTATTTGATATTCTTCCGTAGGGATAAATCCCGTTGTCACGGGTTTGGGTTTAATGACGGAACAGAATTAAAAAAAGATTAATGGTATTTTTAAGAAAAAACTGTTTTCCTTTGAACAATGAAGAAAGATAAATTAAAACCAGGTGCTCAGGCTGAATTTCCGGTGGTCAGTTTTAAATCGCAAAAGGAATGGCATGGCTGGTTAGATAAGAATCACTTAAAATTAAATGGGGTGTGGCTGCGGTTTTTTAAAAAGGATTCCGGCATTAAATCTGTCAATTATGCGGAAGCGGTGGATGAAGCATTATGTTATGGATGGATAGACGGACACGTTAAAAAGTTTGACGCAGATTCATGGATACAAAAATATACTCCAAGAAGAGCGAGAAGTATCTGGTCGAAACGAAATATTGAAAATATTTCCCGTCTTAAAAAAGAAGGCAGGATGAAACCTGCAGGAATTAATGCGGCAAACGAAGCAAAAAAAGACGGCCGGTGGGATAGAGCGTATGATTCTCCTGTAAACATGAAAATTCCAGAAGATTTTCTCAAGGCGCTTTCAAAAAAGAAAAAAGCACTTACTTTTTTTAATGCTCTTAATAAAACGAATACGTTTGCTATTTCCTGGAGATTACAAACGGCAAAAAAGGCTGAAACACGTAAGAAGAGAATAAAGGCAATAGTTGAAATGCTTGCAAAGGGAGAAAAATTTCGTTGACAAATTGCGTATAGTTTTATCCGGGTAATATGATTGTAAAAACTGCTCCCTTTTCAGGTTCGGCTTCCGCATAGATAATTCCATTGTGATTTTCCACAATTTTTTTACAAAGCGCCAACCCGATCCCGGTTCCTGAATATTCCTGCCTTCCATGCAGCCTTTGAAAAACATTAAATATCTGTTCTTTGAATTTAGGCTCAAAACCGATTCCATTATCAGCAAACTTCAATTCAAAATAAGAAGAGTGTCCATTCAGCCTTTCATGGTTTTTTATTTCTACTTCAGTCAGCTTCCGTGATGATATTTGAATCTCCGGCTTGCGCTCATTATATTTAAGCGCATTGCCGATAATATTTGAAAACAACTGGGAAAGCTGCAGCGGTATTCCCTTTACTGTTGGTAAAGCTGAATGATTAATGACGGCACCTTTTTCGCGTATGATCAGCTCAAAATCGGTTTCAATGGTTTTAAGAATCCTGTCCAGGTCAGTGTTTTCAAATGCTTCCTCAGCTTTTGATATACGGGAAAAATTGAGCACATCCTGTATCAAACCCTGCATGCGTGAAGCCGACTGGTTAATTTTATCGTGATACTTTTTTAATTTTTCTTTATCGTGAAAGCTTTCGGACATAAGATCAGTAAACGTCTGAATTTTACGCAGCGGTTCCTGCAGGTCATGACTTGCCACATAGGCAAACTGCTCGAGATCACGGTTGGATTTTAACAGTTCAGCATTAAGGGTTTCCAGCTTTTCTGTTGCTTCCATAATTTGTGTAATATCATGCGCAATTGCCATTACACCATAAATATTACCCTCCGCATCTTTCAGGGGAATATAATAATTGGAGAAGTATTTGTTGGCAACGGATGATTTGTATTTTGAGTCGTGAATGTATTCACCGTTTAACGCTTTTTTCAAATCACGGAACATTCCCGATTCAATAACGTGCGGATATACATCCAGGATATTTTTCCCGATTACGTGTTCCCTTTTTAAGGTATAGTATTCATCAGAACGTTTGTTCAGAATGAGGTAGTTGAGGTTTTTATCAAATACGGCAATCAGGTCAACAGAAGAGTTAATAACTGTTTCAACAAAATCTTTTTGTTGTTGCAGATCAAGGGTGCGGTCTTTAACTTTTTGCTCCAGGTTCTGGTTAAATAATAAAATCTCGTGATTCTGAGATTGTATTTGCGCAAGCATCTGGTTGAAAGCCTCGGTAAGGGCTCCTACCTCATCGCTTCCGTATTTTTGAGCACGTACGGAATAATCACGTTGCTCCGAAATAACCTTAGCAGTTTCTTCCAATGCAAGGATCGGTTCAGAAACTGATTTCTGCAATACACGCGAGAATAGAGATGCGATCACGAGCGTTCCGAGAATAAGAAGTACTGCAATCAACGCATAATGCCGCAATTGAGCATACATTGATTCCAGGTCAGATTTGAGATAAAGCGTACCGAGCATTTTATCTTCCTGCATTATAGGCTGAAATCCTTCAAGATAACCGGTTTCAAAATGATATCCCTTTTTAAGCGGAGCAGGGGGCAGGTCAGCTTTTAACAGGCCCGGAGGATAACTGGCAAAAATTTTTCCTTCCTTATTGTAAAGACAAGCCTCAGTTATGTGAGGCTCTGCACGTAGTGCGCCAAGGATTTCATTGGCATCCTTAGGGCTATCAAAAGCCAGTGCTCCGGCACTATTTGAAGCTATGACAGAACCAAGGGTTGAAACGTTATTCAATAATGAATTTCGATAGGAATAATATTCAAACACCATATAGGCCGCGCACATGAAGAACAACGCTATTGCACAGGTAACCAGGATCACGCTCATCAGCTTCCTGCGGATAGAAATATCTTTAAAATTCACAGCCATTGTGTTTCAGTAAATTTGTGCAACTCCCAGCAGCTTAGAGCTGATAGTAAGTCCGGATTTTTTTGATGCTTCCACGTTTACCTGCAGCCTGATTTTATTATTATCCGTAAATAAACGGATCATGCCTCCCCATTTGTTAAATGCAGTTGCATCGCTTACGGTAAGTATACTTTTATCGGAGACAACTGAAAGAATTTTTTCTGCTTCTTCCGGCTCATAAGAACTGATATAAAGGATGTGGCATTTCACTAACTGTTTAACATCAACAAATCGTTGTACCTGTATCGGATGTGTTCCGATTTTTTCACCGGCCACTGTTTCATCCAGGTAGCTTCCAAAAGGGTCTTCCCCAATTATACCAATAATGAACGGCTCATCAGGTGATTTGAATGTTTCGGCAGGCCAGTCAATGAAACGTGTAAAATTGTAAATGAATACGGCTTTCACCTGGTATTCTGAAGCTGACTGGGCCGAAGCTTTTGAGAGCCATGCAGTCAAGATCAGAAACAGCGCTGCACAACTTTTTGTAAAATGCAGAGGCTTCATAACCGTTGTTAATTTTCTGTTCACTTATAAAGTACCTTCAAAAATTAACTGTTAGTCGTCCATAAACGCTCCTTGGAATTCTTATACTTCCCGCTGAGCCATGATATTTATCTGCAAGATTCTGCCCCACTATTGAGACAGTTAACCATTTATAAATCCATGCCAGCCTCAGGTCAAAGGTAAGGTAGGATGATACAGCAGGAGTTACAATTGAAGCCGGAAGTTTGTCAACATATCTTACGACCCCGTCAATTTGAAAATGTTTTGCAACATCCATCATAGACTGAAATAAAAATTGATTTTCGGGATCAATTGCCTCAAACGCACTGCTTTGGGGAAAAGTGCTTTCAGAGTTAGTTGTAAACTTTTCGTGCATCCATGTGTACCCTCCCCTTAGCTTCCACCATTTTGTGAGAATTACGTTGGCAGAAAATTCAACCCCGTAGGTTTCTGCTTCAAGATTGTTTCCGAAATAAAACATCGGTGGAGGGGTATGATTTGTATCAATGCTGCGAAGATCTTCATAACGGTTATAATAAGTGGAAACAGAAAACGAAAGGTTTGCTGCCGGCCGCGTACGATAACCTAATTCATATGCCATTAACTTTTCTGATTTAAAATTTCCGTATGCTCCGAGTACCGAAGATTTATTATCCCTGTCGAGCCTTGTCGGTGTTCTTACGGCCCTTGAGGCTGCTGTCCATAACGTATGCACAGGTGAGGGAGACCATGCCAGTCGAATGGTGGGCTGAAATTCATAATCAGTATAATCATTGTGAAGTGCCTTGGTACCGAGTGTCAATTCAAGATGGTCAGGAACAATTGCAAACTGGTCCTGTATAAATCCGCTGAGCAGCTGAAGTGTGCGATGAGCAGGATCAAAATCATCTAAAACAGTGATGATATTATCATCTGCTGCACGGTACCCGATGCCCCATACAACTTTATTCCGATTACCTATGGAAAAATTATGCTGGGCATCTATATCATATGTATTCAGTTTATCACGAAAGCCCTGGCTGTTGATATTCCTGTAGGTACGGTCAAAATATGCCTGTATGGTTACGCCTGATTTATCAGAACAAGTATATGTCCATCGCCCGATGATATTTTGCCCGTTAACCATGGTGCTTGCCGTATCATCTTCGCTTCCTTCATAGAGATCTCCCTGTAAAGTGAATTTACTTTTGGAAGAAGCATTAACATCCATCCTGAAACCACCCTGCGTAATATTCCATGCGTCCCTGGCATCCGTTCCATCGGTAAGGGTAGTACTTCCAATATCATAACGCTGCACATAGGCCCTGTAAAAAACGGTGGAGTCAATATGTGAACCATACCTGACCGCTCCAAAGTCATGGACCTGCACACCGCTCGCGACCGTTGCATATAACCCCTGCGTTTCTTCGGCACTTTTGCTGATTACATTTACTATTCCGTTGACTGCGTTAGCGCCCCATAGCGATCCCCCGGGCCCGCTGATCACTTCTATCTGTTTTATATCTTCCTGCAATACATTTTGCACATCCCAAAACACTCCGCCAAAAAGGGGAGTGTAAACCGTACGGCCATCTATCAGCACAAGAAGCTTATTTGAAAGAGAGCTGTTCGAGATCGGCAAACCGCTGAAACCTCTTGAAGAAACGCGTGTATTATGGGCACCTGATGAAAATACCTGCATATTTGCGGAGAGCCTCAACGCTCCGGGCAACCGTAGTGTCCCTGAACGTACAATATCTTCCTGAGTGACAACCTGGATGGCTGATGCTGCTTCCGATAATTTTTCAGGGCTTTTTGAAACGGTGGTAACTACAATGTTCATTAGTTCTTCCACAGAAAGTTTTTTTAATTCCTGCACAGCGGGCACCGAATCTTTCTGAGAATAACTGCGTCCGGGAAAAAAACTCAGTGCAATGATAAAAAGGAGGAGGGACCATAGTTTTTTTCTCAGGATGCCGGATAAAATATCCGTCAGTTCCCTGATGCTGGATGGTTTTACAATGAAATCAGCTGCTCCTGTATTCCTGTTCTCTTCCGAGTCTCCAGGATCAGCAGCAGTGGAAAACATAAATACAGGAACATTTTTTAATCTTTCAATCTTTTTGATTTCAGAAAGGCATTGCCTGCCATTCATGCGGGGCATATTCATATCAATAAAAATAAAATCTGGTGTCAGTGCAAGGTCTTTATTTATTCGTTCAAGTGCCTGTATGCCATCGTTTGCAAATACACATTTCGCAGTATGATCCGCTTTTTCCAGGGCGATACTGAAAATTTCCTGGTCATCAAAGTCATCTTCTATCAAAAATACTGTTGTATTGGAACTCATAAGAGCGTGTTTTGTTTTTCAAAGATAGGATTAATGTGATAAAATGATTTCTTAAAATGCCGGCACCTTTTAAACAGGAAGAATGTTGAAAAAAAAATGCCACGCAGAGGGTTTAACACGGTACGCAATAAAAGTTTATTTTCGTTGCCAAAAAATATTCTGAGCATGTTGATTAAAGACTTAAAAAATTGTAAAGAGTTTACGGCCGGAGACAGCACATTACTTCGCGAACTTTTACATCCCCAAAAAGAACAATTAATGCTGCGTTACAGCCTTGCGCATGCCATTGTGAAGCCGGGCCTGACTTCTCAACCTCACCGGCTGAAAACATCAGAGGTTTATTATATTTTAGAAGGAGAAGGACTGATGACTATTGACAACGAAAAAGAAAAAGTTTTACCGGGGCAAGCTATTTATATTCCTCCGAACGCTAAACAATTTATACAAAACACAGGTAAATCAGATTTAAAATTCATTTGTATTGTTGATCCGGCATGGCGCATTGAAGATGAGGAGATATTGTAATTACACTTCGGCCGGCAATAGGATGATAAATTCAGTCCACTCACTTTCCTTGCTTTGAACTTTAATTTCACCACTATGCCCTTTAGTAATGATGTCGTAGCTAAGACTTAACCCCAAACCTGTTCCTTCACCTGCTGGTTTGGTGGTAAAAAATGGCTGGAAAATTTTATCAGAAATATCTTTTGAAATACCGATCCCGTTATCATTTATTTTTATAACAAGCTGACCATGCTGCATGGTTGTAGTAACAGAAACTTTTGCTTTATAAGGTTGATTCAATTTTTTTTCGTTTTCATCTTTTTCTTTAACCGCATAAAATGCATTATTACATAAATTGAGCAATACCCGCATAATGTCCTGCTGAATGACAGATACAGGTTTCAGGTTGGGCGCCAGGTGTTTTTCAATTTCACTGCTGAATGCCGGATGTTTTGCACGCAGGCTGTTGTATGCAAAACTAAGTGCTTCTTCGCAGAGGGCATTAATATCAGCTGCCTGGTAATTATTTGCACTGCTCCGGCTGTGCATCAGCATGCTTTTTACAATTTTTTCGGCTCGCCTTCCATGGTGGTTTATTTTTTCAAGATAATTTTTTAAATCACCGGTAAATTCAGGGTTAAAACCTGCCGGGCCTTTCTCCATATCCTGGATAAGTTCTACAGATAATTCCGAAAAATTATTTACAAAGTTAAGCGGGTTTTGAATTTCATGAGCTATGCCTGCTGTAAGCTGTCCTAATGAAGCCATTTTCTCCGCATGAACGAGCTGGTCCTGTGCAGCTTTTACCTTTTCTTCTGCTTTAGCCAAATCATTAACCATTTTATTAAAGGCTTCGCTGAGCTCACCTATTTCATCATTTGCATATTTTTTTACCTGCTGTGAAAGATCCCCTTGTCCAACTTTCAATGCTGCATCGCGCAGTTTAAGAACGGGTACAGAAATGTTTTTTGCAAGCCAAAACCCGATCAGTATGCCGATAAAAAGAACAGCGCTGCTCACTATCAATGCTGTGTTCCGAATTTGCTTTTTACTTTGGATAATTTCTGCCGTTGAAAAGGCGAGCATAATTTCTCCATTCATCATTGATGAAAAGAATGGTGCTCTTTTAATGATCATGCGATCGTTATCCACGGCATAAGGATCCACAGGCATTTGTTCTGGATATGTTTTAAAAACATTTTTCTTAATAGTTGCAGCGCCCGTTTTTTTATTTCCGGCAGTATCAACCTGCAGCACGGCAACGTACAGAAGATGCTGATCGTTTTTTACAAAATCCATAGCCGTTTGCACTCCCTCGAAATTCTGTTCTGTGAGTGCTATTTTAACGCCCAGTGCAACTGTATTAGCAAGGTTCTGAATTTCTTTGTGGTAATTCTTTAACATAAATTTTTCCCTTTGGACGGGAAAATAAAAGAGAATAAAAAATGCAAACATTAAAACAATGGACAACACTGTCATCCATATTTTTGTTTTTAATGTAAATCTCATCGTATTGTATTGTAATGTATGAAAGAGGAATGTGGCTAAAAAACAATTACATTAAAGTGACTTTTTTCCGTCAACGATCACCTGCCTCACCTTGTCTGAGGAAGATGATTCAATAACCCCGATGGCCCCGGGTGTTTCAGCAACAAAAGATTCCAGCTCGGAAGCAGAATTAAAAAAAACAGGAGCTTTTGCTTTTCCCTGGAAAACGAGAGCAAGCCAGTACTTGTTGAATTCATCACTGTTCATCTGGTAAATTTTTTTACTGGTAGACATCCCTGTTTCAGTAGAGCTTTTCATCAATGCAATTACCACAGGCGTACTATTGCTCCATCGCTGCTTTTCACCTTTTAATACGGCTTTTAGCTCAGCAAAATCCATTTGATCAGGGGCACCTTTGGAGTTGGTTATAATAATTAAGCTTTTTTCCTGCGCATAAGCAGTAAAAGAAAAGAAAAAGAGCAGGCACGCAGCTAAGCCGTGAAAGAAAGAATGATGTGTTATTTTAAAATCTTTCATGCCTGTTGATCCATCTAAAAACCTAAGGCAAACTGGGCTGTTATCATGTCTGTATCTCCCGTATGCATATAATCCGTCCGCTGGTATTCGAGTTTCACTACTGCAAGATAATTTATTTCGTAACGTATACCGCCAATGAATTGCATAATGTCCTCGTTTCCAAAATATATTTCATTGGAATCCATATTCAGCAGATCAAACCGCACATACGGAACAATTTTTTCTTTTAACCTGTAACCGGCATATGCATACATTGCAAAAGAAGATGCTGTTCCTATTGAATCAGATTTGTTCATTGCATAAGTGGCCTCAGAAAGAAATTCAATTTTCTTTTGAAAATAAGATACTGAACCACTGATGAGCTGTTGTATTATATGGCTGTCAATAATCATCCCGGAGTGATGGCTCTTTGATCCTGCAGCAATATTATCATAGTAATAGGAAGCGCCTATCCGTAGTTTATCTATAGGTTTACAATGCGCGGCAATTGTAAAAGATTTATTCTTGTCATTATCTGTCACATCACCAGAACCGATTCCGTTTCCTATCATGAAATCATACCCGAATTTTAAGGAGCCAAGATCGTGCCCGCTGAAACTGATTCCTGTTGTGTGCAATGGAATAATATTTTCTGAGAACATCAGCGGCCGGAAAACTGTCGGAAAAAAGACACGCCCGTGATGATACGTGTCATTCCAGTAATTGATCGGGGTATGGTGTTTCCCGATAAGCAGGTTATGGTTTCCTTTAAAATTATATTTGATCACTACACGTTCAATGCTTACATCAAACAGGGTGGGGGAAGAGGCTGAATATTTAAACACACTTTCACCCAAAAAAGTAATTCGATCAGAAACATCGGTGGTAATAAAAAGATCCTCTTCTCCCAGTGAGAATGATACTTTATCATCCGCATACGAAGAGTAAGCATCTACGAATCCCCTTATGTGAGTTTGCTGGGCGGAAACATCCTGTAACCAACAATTAAAAACAAGCCATATAAAAGTAACTGCAATTCCCGGTGAAAATGTTTCACGCATAGTGACCACTAATTTTTTGCAAATAAAAAACAAAGACAAACTTAGAAAAAATTTCTTTTATTTTTTGCGGTAAATTCTTCATGATTGGTAATCAAAAATAAAGGCAGTACAACAAGCATTCTTTTTCGTATAAAAAGTTTATTTTCTGCTGACAGCTTCAGAACACAAGCCAATAAAGGTCCCGGAAAGAAAAAAACCCTGCCGTTTCCTGCAGGGTTTTTATAAATTGATTTAGTTGATGTGGCTTATTCTCCAACAACTATTTTGCGGTAATTCACGGATGAACCATTTGTGATCTTTGCAAAATAAGTTCCTGCGGTCAGCTCACTGAAATTAAATTTAAGAATGTTTTTACCTCCTAAAATTTTTCTTTTCTCAGCTGCCACTACCTGGCCCATTCCATTTATGATATCAATTGAAATTTCAGCAGTTTCCTTAGAAGCGATATTGATCTGTGCATGAGTATGCCCCGGGTTCGGAAAGAAATTTCCTATTTCATAATTAACAGCAGCAGGAGTGTAAACAGCTGTAATGGTTGCTGTATCTCCGGCCAGTATGCCTGAATCAGGAATTTGTTCATATGCGTAGCCTTTTAAAGTAAGCATCGTTCCCCCGGTGGCGCCTTCCAATTCCAACCAACCATAGTGTACAGCCGTGCCAATCATAAAGCGAATACCGAGGTAACCCGTCTGACCACCTGCCCAATTTCCATTTGAAGCTCCGGTAGCATAATGCCATATAAAGGATTCTAATGGCCAGTTGGTGGGCCGTGTAGAAAAATGCAACCATGGACCCGCAGAATTTATCAATGCTCCTGCAGCAAGACGGCTGGGATACACATATTGATTTCCTGCTCCGGTGCCCATCAAAGCATTAGCTTCCTGTCCGGCCACAGCATATCCTACTTCGAAAGTAGCAGTGGAACCTGTGCCCTGTGCCAATGTAACATCTCCGACAGCATCATTATCAAGGTCTACTACCAATATTCCACCCTGGATTATTGCATCGGGATTTACATCCGTGTAAACAACCTGGGCGTCAGAAGATGCGGCAGAAGCAAGAAATGCGCCTGTTAAGGCGGAATAAGATAAAAGCTTTTTGTTTAAGTTTTCACTCTTTTGTGCTGAGTATTTTTTTAGCTTCATGTTTGTAGTTTTTATATTTGCAATAATAGTAAAATAATTATATTATTTAAAAATATTTTTTTCTTTTTACTAACTTTTTATTTTGCACGGCTAACAGGATTTGCACTGCGGTTCCTGTAAAGTGTTTTATCCACAGCTTCTTTCATCTGTGCCGTAAGCAGCGATGTGTCAATGAAATCATTAATTGACTTCACTGCATCCTCCGGGTTTTCGACAACATGTTCATAACGAAGCCGGATAAATTCAACAATGTTTTTATTTTTTTCACACCATGCAAAAGCTTTTTGCTGCATATCTTTATAAGACTCCCCGATTTTCATAGAGTAAGTCATAGTTTTTGCTTTACCGGAATTCACCAGCATGGTTTGCTGAGAAACCATGATCTCAGATAGCTCTCTTTCCATAAAAATTATCTTATATCGAAACCGCGGTGGAAGAAAAGGAATAAGTGGTGTAACCACTTTAATCACTTTTCCGGATGCTTCTCCTATCCATTTATTGTCTCGTGCCATACGCAGCACAGATTCATGTTCAAAATACCCGTGAGGGTTACTGGTATCTGCCTCGCGCTTTTTGTCAGAAAAAATTTCCATGCCTCCTTCCTGCAACATGCGCATCATCATGGAAGTCCCTGAGCGGGGCAGGCCGGAAACAACATAAATCAATCCGCTGGTATGGATATCCATTTCATCACGGAATCTTTTTGCTTTTTCCGGCTGATTCAATTTTTCTTCATAGATGCGTGCAATGCGCTTCCGGGCTTTATTAATGCCAGGTTCCATCCGAAGACAAACCTCGTACGCATTCAATGCTTTTTCCCAATCCTTCATCCTGTAAAAGCATTCGCCCAGGTGATAGTGTGCAAACGGAAAATCAAACTTCAGCCCGATAGCATCCAGCAAATGCTCCGCAGCTTTTTCATAGTTACCCGTTTTCAAGGTGGCAAATCCCAATCCATGATGCGCTTCCGGGTCGTCATAATTGAACTCTACTTCAAGATTAAATTCCGCTATTGCATTTTTCCATTCTTTTTTCATTGCATAGCAATTTCCCATATAGAGGTGAATTTTAGCATGAGAAATTCCCCGTGATAGAATTTTTATGTAAAGCTGCAGTGCCTCTTCAGGCTTTTGCTGTGATACAAATAACGAAGCCTGCATCAGGTCAACAGAAAATTGAGTGTCTGCAGTTTGAAACCTGAATTTGCTTTTTTTCTTTTGATTCTCATTATCCTCATTGGTTTTTGTTTTCTCTTCGTCCTTCTTATTTAAAACAGCCTCATGATATTTAGCAATCACTTCTTCGACCTTATCCGCCATGAGCAATTGCTGGTAACAGGAAGACAAACTTGTTGCAAACCTGATTTCCCAGGGCTTTTCTTCAAATAATTTCTGAAACATGGTCAACGCTTCGCGAAATTTTTTTCCATCCATGTAGGCACGGGCGAGAAAGTAATTATTTTCGTTAACGATGTTCTTTCCTGCATTATCTTTATCATCGGCAGGATCTTCAATGTACCCCAGGTCAGCTAACTGTTTCAGTGTGTCAATATCTGTTTCGGTGAGCGCATCCTCTTTTACTATTGCAGAAATTCCGGGTGACCAGGAGGGAATTTTTCTTATCACAGGCGGATCATCGAATAAGGTAACAATCGTTTTGCCGTCCATGTCTTCACCAACGGGCAATCCATGAAGCGTTAATAACGTAGGCGTTATATCAAGAATGCTGGCCCCGTATATAATTTCATCCTTTTTAATGCCGGGTCCTTTCGCACAGATAATTCCATAAGGGCTGTGTTCGTCTGCGGGACCGGCCATTGAACGATGTACATTTTTTTTTCGATGGTGATCCGGATGGAAACCGTGATCGGAAATTAAAAAAACGGTGGCATCTTCACCTGCAAGCTGCAGCAAACGGCCCAGCATCATGTCGTGAAAGCGATAGCCTGCGCTCACCACATCTTTATAAATTTCAAATTTTTCTTCAGGGATATAATCCTGGCGGGGAGGATGAAACCTGATAAAGCTGTGATTGAAATGGTCAATCCCATCATAATAGACTGCGGCAAAATCCCATTCTTCAAATTCAAGAGCATACGTGGCAGCGGCATGTACCGAGGAAATATCAGAAATTATTTTTGCCAGCGCTTCAAGTGAAGGCTCTTTTTTCTGATCAATTTTTTCGAACAGCGGAACAAAAGGTGCAATATGATTGGCCGTAAGTTCTCCGGGATGTATACGCATCGTGGCAAACAAGGCTGCTTTTTCTTCAGGGTAAACTGTACCTTTTTTCATCGGCCAGGGCTCACTTATCGGGCGATAGGCTCTTTGAAAAAAATTAGAAACCATAATGCCGTTTATTGCTTCTGCCGGATGACTTGGCCACCATCCAAAAACGTGCGTTTTGTATGCATGCTCAGAAAGAATATTCCATATGGCTTTAACCCTGCGGTTTTTTAACGTAACCGGCTTTACTGTCTTGCCATCTTCAGCTAATTCAGTAAACCCGGTTATGCCATGTTTATACGGTCTGACACCTGTGGCAATCGAAGTCCATAACATAGGCGAGAGGGGAGGATCAATAGTGGCAAGGTTGCCAATGGTCCCGCTATTGATCATTTTTTCAAGATGCGGCATCAGGCCTTTGTCAAGCAATGGGTTAATCACTTTCCAATCAGCGGCATCCCAGCCAATAACAAGGGTTTTCTTTTTTTTGTTCATTCAATTATCTCCGATTTGTGAATCGCAACAAATATCAGGTGTTTCATTTACGATTTGCCTTTTTACTTTTTTGCTTTGATTGTTCAATACGTTTTGCACGCCACGCCATCAGCCCGCGATACCCGAGTGCAAGCAACCCGAGTGAGCCTTTTTCAGGAATGGCAACAGGTTTGCCATCTTTTCCGGTGATGCTATATTCAGCAGCAATTTTTCTTTTGACAGGCTGAGTTTTCATTTTTTGATTTTATGCAAAAATATTATTTGCCGGCTTATCATGAGTAAAAAATTTGATGGGGTATAAATTACCATATGAGGTTGCTTATTTCAACCGGGTTGGCACATATTTTTATTTATATTCCTGTTCACATTTAAATAAAAGTTTATGAAAAAATTATTTGTCATAGCAGGAATTGCAGCAACATTATTTATGTCATGCAGGGCGACAGTCAAAACTCCGAAAACAAGTACAGATCTCAAGATAGGGACCAGCATTCAGCAAGTTCGCCCGGTGCAATAAAGTTTTTTTATTGATTCAAAAAAATCCGGGATAAAATTCATCGCGGTTGCATTATCAGGCTGAGTTGGTTCAACTCCTGCTAATATAGTTTTTAGTCTAACATTGGCTGAGTAAAAACCACAGCAGAATAAATATTAATATAGTACTGAAACAGCCGGTACCCAATTTTTTTGCACCATACCCAGCAAGCAATCCTTTGAGGAGATTATTCATAAAAATATTTTAATTATTCGTGTAAATAAATATGCCAGCGCATTTTGAAAGACGCTGAATATACTACTATAATATCAGCTTTTTTACCGCTCGTCAAATGTTTTTACCGTTCATCAAAAGTTTTCTTATTCGAGAAAATTTTGTATATACGTTTGAGGACTCTAAACAGCACGCGGAAGCCGAAAAGCGGGTAGAGTAGGCGAATTTTAAAACTTAAATGTTATGAGAAATTTATCAAAAATTTTAATGACGCTGCTCTTATGCAGCATGGCACAAATTATGAATGCCCAAACTTTTGACTGGGTAAAAAATCCGGGATCGAATGCTGTAGATCCGTCCTACAGGATCACTATAGATAACAGCGGAAATAATTATACTACCGGCATGATCTGGAATTCAGGCGGAAACCATTCCTTATGCAGCGGCACTATTGGTAATGTACTGATTAAAAATAACAGTGCCGGAACGTGTGTATGGCAAATAAGCATACCTGGGAAAGGAACATGCGTAACTTATTATAATAATAATATTTATGTATGCGGCATCATGGGAACACCTGCCGGAATTGGAGACATGTTTGTTGCCAAATATGATTTGAACGGAAACCAGGTAGGAACCATATATTATGCTACCTCAACTGGTTCCTATCCTTCTTCAATTGAAGCTTATGGGATTTCGGTAAATGCCAATGGGGTATTTGTGTGTGGCTCAATTTTCAGGGAAGCTATTTTTTATTCGCAGCCTGATTATAATGGCGCAGCAAATACTGTTTCATTGGGAGCAACCCGGTTTGGGATATTTGTGTTGAAGCTGGATGCAAGCCTGAACCTCGTTTGGCAGAATGTACCGGCAGGAACGGGAGATGCAGAGGCTTTTGCTATTTCAAATGCATCTGCATTGACTGCTCAAGGTTGTTCATTTATAACAGGCTATTATAATAATACTGCATTCAGCGGGGGGGTACTCCTTACTTCGGTAGGGGGTTCAGACGCTTTTGTTGCAAAACTGGATGCTGCCGGAACAACATGGAATTGGACAAAAACAGGAGGATCAACAAACGCTGTAAGCTTTGATAGGGGAACGGATATTCTGATAAGCCCTGTTCATGCGGGCCTGTTGTTTGTTTCAGGAACTTTTACCGGGTCAGGAACTATCCAGGGGACTAATGTAACCGGTGGATGGTTAGCAAAATATACAACAACCGGGGGAGCACAATCGGGTGTGGTTGGCACCGGTGGAGCAGATGCAATGGCAGTTTCAGTGGAAGGTACGACAGGTAACGTATTTTGCGGAGGCGAAGATTTCCTTAACAAATACACGAATACGCTGTCTTTAATCTGGGGCACACCGATTGTTAATTCGCTCACCTATATATACGGCCTGGCTTCAAATTCATGCTCCACTTATTTTACAGGCAGTTTATATTTTCCGGGTGGTACATGCAGCTTAACAATAGGACCCAGTACACTAAGTAATTTTGCCGCTTCATGTGCGTCTGACAGGGATGTTATAATTGGAAGATTATCCAATGGTTTTTCACTGACCACAACAGGTGTTAATTGCAGTTCTACATCTTTCCCATTAAATGCAACTACAGGATTTACAACTTATACATGGACTCCTAATATCGGAAGTACTGCGTCTGTTACAGCCACTCCCTGTTCGAATAATATAATTAATTACTCCGTTACAGCATCAAATGCATCCTGCTCTTACAGCGCTTCTATAACAGTGAGACCCAAAATGACTGTTTCCATTAATGCAGGCAATTGCATGAATAATCCTCAAACTTTCACAGCCAGTAGCAGCTGTGCTATACCTGTCACTACTTATCAATGGTTTAAAAACGGATCATCTATATTTGGTGCTACCAATTCAAGCTATTTTGCAACTACAGGAGGAAGCTACAAGGTTGTTGCAACTAACGGGGCCGGTTGTTCTGCTACTTCAAACACTTCTGTAATTGATTGCACCTGCTGCAGGGTATCCGATGAAACCGGGGAAGCCGATAAATATACTGTGCTGCCTAATCCGAATAAAGGAAACTTCAGCGTTTCAGGCTTGTCAGCCGGTGACTTAGTAAGTGTGATCACTATAACCGGCCAGGAAGTATATCACCATCTAATCACAAACGATTTAACGAGTTATAAAATTGATCTCGTTCAAATGTCGCAGGGAATCTACCTGTTAAAAATACAGAATGCTGAGGGGCTGGTGGTTAAGAAATTCAGTATTCATAATTAGAAATCTCTGAACTTGTTTTATTATGTTTCTGTTTCTTCATAGCTGCCGGTTAATTAAGGTTATGAAGAAACAGACTTTTCAGATCATTTTATTGAACTGATACGCGGAAGCCGAAAAGCGTAAAAAAGAGTAGGCAAACTAAAATTAATCATATGAAAACTAAAATAAATTATTTGATCCAATTATTATTAATTTGTATCACCAACTTATCAATTGCCCAGAATCTTGTTGTGAATGGTAGTTTTGAACAAAATACAGGATTCCCGAATGCGTTAAATCAATTTGGTCTCTGCAGCGGCTGGTCTAATCCTACATGGCCGACACAAGCCAGCCCTGATTATTTTCATACTTCAGGCAGTGGTGATGCAGGAGCTCCTGTTAATTGTATGGGCACAGGTATATTTCCACAGGATGGCGAAGCATATGCCGGTATAATTACCTATGCAACCAGCTCTGGTTGTGGGCCATCATTTATGTTCAGAGAATATATAATGGGTGCACTCTCAAGTGCAATGGTTCCATTCGTGCCATATCATATTTCTTTTTATGTTCAAAATGCCACTCCCGGCCTTATTTGCGCGACTTCCGTTGATGATTATGCGACAAACAATTTAGGAATTGCATTTGTGATGGGAGGATTTACGGAAAATACGTTAATAGGCTGCAGCGGTTTCAGGAATATTACAGGAGCAAGTCCAGTAGTGTATCCTGTTTCAAATACAGTTGTTACATCTGTTGGTGGATGGACACTTATTTCAATGGATTTTACTCCAAGTTTAGCTTATACTAATTTTATCATTGGCAATTTTGCAGATAATGCAGGCACACTGGTTAATCCTCCAGCAGATCCTTGGACCAATAATAGGGCCTATTATTATATTGACAATGTTTCAATCTCACGATTTGACTGTAATAAATGCAACTGTAAAAAGGATGCCATGATGGACCACTTTTGGGTTGATGCAGATGGTAATTCGGGCGTAGATGTACATGTGGACGGAGGCGGTCAATGGATTTCTAAATTCAGAATCACACTGGTAAACTATAAGCCGAAGGTTGATGAGGAGTGTTTAAAGTGTGATGTTTCCGAACAGCATAAATTCGGCACTGTTACCGGAGCGCCCGATTTATACCATGAGTCGCCCATATTTGCTACTTATAATCCCAATGCCGGACCTGATTTTTCACGGGAAGTTACCTGGTGTTTTCCACAGCCCGTTCAATTCGGTTCACAAACGGTTTCACTGCGATTAAAATTTCCACCTATACTTAACCTTCCCTGCTGCAAAAATGCTGATGATTTCTGCATTAGAATAGAATTCTGGACCAACGAATGCCTTGCCTGTGATTTGTTAATTTGTAATAACAATGAATCTGAACCGGGACATGAGCGGCAACCAAATAGAATAACTGAACCAAGTAAAAAGCCTGATAGCGGGCAGATAAAATTGATTCCGAATCCGGCATCAAATAATTTTAAAGTCGTAATACCAAAGGAAAATATTAACGGAGTCGTCCAGGTATATGATTTGAGCGGCTCATTACTAAAGGAATTCAAGACGTCTTCAGAAGAGTATACCGTTAACACAAAATCTTATCCAGCGGGCACTTACATTGTAAGGTATAAAAACGCAAATACTTCATTTGAAGAAAAGTTAATTATTAAAAGATAATTGCCATGCTGCTAAGTTAATTTTGAAATTAAGGATAAGCCCTGTAAAAAACGGGGCTTGTCCTTTATAAATAAGTTTACTTTATATTGCGGTAAAATCAGCACCGGCAATGCAAAATAAAAGTGAGACCATTCTGAAGTTTTTAACTGCAATTGTATTTATTCATTGGCACATTATCGCAATGGCCCAGCAATGGCTCCCTGATTTCAAACATTATACTCCCCGAGACGGTCTCCCCAGCTCTGAAGTTTATCAAATTACAAGTGACCCTCAGAAAAATCTTTGGTTCGCAACAGATCGTGGAGCAGTCAGGTATGATGGCTATTCATTCAGAACTTACGATAGAAAAGATTCTTTACCTGATAATTCTGTTATTAAACTATATAAGGACTGGAAAGGAAGAATATGGTTCATTTCTTATACGTGCTTATTAAGCTATTATGAAAAAGGAAAAATTACTCCGTATAAATACAACAATATTATTTCATCGCATTTTAACAAAACGATCATTACTTCATTGTTTGTTGATGAATCGGAAAATGTGCAGCTGAACAGCATTGAAGGAAGCAGCTTTACAATTACATCAAAAGGACAATTTAACAAACATGACGTGGATGCGCGGACAAGCCAGTTTGTAATTAATTCAGCGAATCCATCCTCAGTTATTACTAATTACCTGATTGGAAGAGATAAATCAAAAACTACAATCACAGTGCAGTCACTTCGTGATACTTTCAGTTTTACAATTAATGAACCTGTCCGGTACGGTCATTTTGCAACAACCAGATTGAGCAACAACGATCTTATCTTTTATTGTGAGCGGTTTCTAATCCGCATTCATCCTTCCGGCATGTATAATGTAAAAAAAATGGATATTCCGGTGCTTAATGTTTTCGAAGACGATGACAGGAATATTTGGGTAGGGGCCTACTATGACGGAGTATATTTATGTGATCCAGGAATGAATGTGTTATCACATTATCTCAGTGGCGTTTCGGTCTCTCATGTTTATAATGACATGGAAGGAGGCTTTTGGCTCAGTACTCTTGAAAATGGTATATTTTATCTTTCTTCTAAAAATAATTCTAATTTCTCAATGCAGGATAATCTTTTTCGCGATAAAATAACCACCGTGCTGAATTTGTCGGATTCCGTTTTGTTTTTTGCAACTTCAAAGGGAGTTTTATTTAAATACAATTACATCATTAACAGAGTAGATAAAACAGATTTGAAAAAGGAAATCTTCTCAAATGTGGAATCTATAACTTCACTTTATTGCAGTAAAGAGCATAATGAGGTTATACTTGGAGCGGTTACCAGCTTCAAGTCGGACACAACAGGTGTATATGCCGGTAAATGGAATGATACCAGGTTAATTGTAATTCCTTCACATTCAAAATTCATCAGCAAAAATGGAAATTTATTATCCTCAGATTATTCCTCCGTGTACCACTTCAACCCTGAAAATAAATCTCTAGAACCGTTAAATAAAAATTTTACGAGGTCGACTGCACTTTTTGAGGACTCAAAAGGCCGGCTGTTTTCAGGAGCTTTGGATGGATTAAAGATTTTAAAAGACAGCAATTTTATTCCATTTGATACTTCGGAAAAATTGCTGAAATGCAGGATAACAGACATTAATGAACTGAATAAAAAATATCTTGTTATTGCTACACGGAGCAACGGAATAATTTTATATGATGACAGTATAGTAAATATCATAAATGCAGATAAAGGCCTTACCAGTGATAATATTAACCGCCTTGCCGTTGAAGGTAATATAATTTGGGCCGGAACGAATAAAGGACTCAGTAAAATAGTCTTAAAAAATTATTCTCCTTTTTCCTATTTCATTGAGCCCTTTAATGTGAATAATGGTCTTGTTTCTGATGAGGTAAATGATTTTGCCATGGGCAAAAAGGTCGTTTACGTTGCTACGAATGAAGGTCTGAGTGTTATTAATAAAGAAAAAATTAAGGATAAGAGAAACGAGCTTCCGCTATATGTAACATCGGTAAAGATTAATGAGAAAGATACTGTACTAAGGTCATTTTACTCCCTGAATCACAGTCAAAATTATATCGGAATTTCATTCACAGCGCTTTCGTTCCGGAATTCAAAAAATATAACCTACCGCTATCGCCTGCTCGGCCAGGATACTACATGGCGAACAACTTCTAACCGCGATGTTCAATTTTCCGGATTGAGAAACGGTAACTATAGTTTTCAACTGCTTGCTTCTTCAGAAAATGGTGTATCTACAAAGTATCCTGTTGAAATTTCCTTTTCGGTTTCACCCTCATTCTATGAAACAGCATGGTTCAGGCTTTCTATTGCCATTATTTTACTCTTAATTCTATTCACACTGATTAATTACCGGATAAAAAATATTCAAAAAAAGGCGGATGAACAAAATGCACTTAATAAAAAATTTTCAGAGCTTAACCTGAATGCCCTCCGGTCGCAAATGAATCCTCATTTTACCTTTAACGTGCTCAACTCAATCCAGTATTATATAGTAAAAAAAGACGCTGATTCGGCCCAGTTATATATTTCCAAATTCTCAAAACTTATTCGAATGATTCTTGATCAGTCAAGAACGGAATTCATTTCACTTACGGAAGAAATAAAAATATTGACACTGTACATGGAGCTTGAAGAACTCAGGTTCGAAAAAAAATTTTCTTATTCTATAAAAGCCGATGAGAAATTAAACACGGAATCAATTTATATTCCGGGTATGCTGATACAACCCTTTGTGGAGAATTCAATAAAACACGGTATCAGGTTCAAAAAGGGCGAAGCGAAAGTGGATATTAACTTCACATCTTCAGATTCTGTTTTGATATGTACTATCAGTGACAATGGAATTGGAAGGGCAGAGGCTGCAAAAATGAAGCCTGCGGAGGAAGAGTATAAATCAATGGGAACGGCCATCGTTAATGAACGGATAGAAGCCTTGAGTATAGTGTTCAAAGGCAAACTGAAAAATTATACCACTGATTTAAAAGATGAATTCGGAAATCCTGCCGGTACATGTGTTACTATAGAAATACCTTTTAAAAAATCGTTGCAATGATAAAAGCTGTTATAATAGATGATGAATCAAAAGGTATTGAAATACTCAGAATACTGATTAAAAACCATTGTCATGATGTCACAGTGATTGGCTGTGCTGAAGAAGTTCAGGAAGCCGTTGAGCTTATCAACAGAAAGCAACCTGACCTGATCTTTCTTGACATTGAAATGTCAGGTGAAACAGGTTTTGACCTGCTTGAAAAAGTTAAACCAACATCGTTTCAAGTTATTTTCGTTACAGCCCATAGTGAATACGCGGTGAAAGCATTCAGGTATTCGGTTTCAGATTACCTCCTTAAGCCTGTTGATGTTTATGAATTAAAAGAAGCAGTTCAAAAGGTACAGTCTCTTATGAAAGAGGGACAGCATAATGGCCGGCAGAATTTAAAAGACAATACCGGAACAAACCTGACACTAAAAATTCCTCTTCACCAAAGCGCTGTTTTTGTTAAAATGACAGACATCATTCGCATTGAAGCCGATGGCGCTTATACGCGAATTTTTCTTACAGCGAACAGGAACTATGTAATTTCTTATAATATTAAAATAGTGGAAGAGCATCTCGATATGAATTTATTTATGCGTGTGCATCGCTCTCATATTGTCAACCTGGATAAAGTCAGCAAGGTGATCGGAGAAGCCCAACAGGCAGAGATGTGTGATGGTTCTAAAGTTAAAATTTCGCGCAGAATACGGGCAGATTTTATTTCCAATATCCGGGAAAAAATTCAACGAACAAACTAAAGAATTTACTGAAATAAAAATTTTTTTATCTTTCCGCAGTTAATCATTTAAACTCCTTTCCGTAAGAAACCTCTTGCGGATAAAAAATGCTCCCCCAATGAAATCAAAAACACCTATTGTATTGGCATTTGCCGTAATTATTTCAACAGGCTCATTCAACTTATCAGCCCAAAACCGTGTGAATAATGATGTTTCCATTATAAATTCTCTTGAAGAAATAAGAATGGAAAATGAAAAGCTACGCGAAATGAACGCAGTGCTTGAAAATCGCCTCAACCAGATTGAAAAGGATTTATCACAATGCTGCATGAATTATCAGCAGAAAGAAGAAGGAAATAATAGCCAACCAGCAGATGTGACCAGCATCGAATTTGCAAAACTGGAGCAAAATAATCCGAACCCTTTCAAGGACAGAACAGTGATCAGGTATTATATTCCATCCTCAGCATCGGAAGGATATATTAAAATTTATTCAGTTTTTGGAAGCGAAGTATTGTCCTTTCCGATTCATTCAAAAGGATCGGGGCAGGTAGAATTTTCCGGCAAAACCCTTTCTGCAGGAACGTTCACCTATATTCTTATTATTGATGGAAAGGCTGTGGATACAAAGCAAATGGTTCTTACCCGATAAAATAAGAAAGACAAGAGTCATCCCGATATTTCCTTGGGATGGTATTAACGAGTAAAGTTTTATTTCAGAATTCAACCATTGCTTTTACAATTGCTTTATTCTCTTTTCGGTCAGTAACTTCAATGATCAGCTCCGATTTATTTTCAACAAGCGGATTTTTAGATTCGCAGCTCAACGTGCCTGATTTTTCATCATATTCCATCAACAGCCATTTTCCACCAAGCATAGCTTTATAGGTACTGATACCTGAAAGATTATCAGATATAGTTGTAAAAAGGATTTTCTTTTTACTGATACTGTCCGTATAAATTCCCGGTTCTTTTATTTCGGGAGCAATCGTATCAATAGCAATTGCAAATTTTCCAAAGTGCCTTACCCGGGCGTTGATCCATCCGTGTGAAAAATCTCCACCTTCATAAGACACCAAACCATTACTGTTTACAGAAATAATCATTGCTTTCGGAAAAAGTGCTGAACGGAGACTCACCGGTTTCAATGAAAGCAATATGCCTGTATGAATTGGGATTCCGGGATCTCCGACAGTAAACAATGGCGAATAGCTTCCGCGAATTTTTTTTTCCTGTTTGATGATTAACGGGTAAACATTATAGACTGTGTTTTTTGCTATTGTCACATGAAATCCGGGCCGGCTGATCACTGTTTGCTTTTTCCACGATATGAAAGGCTCTGTTAAAATTTTTTTCTTCAGTTTTCCTTTCAATTTCAGCTTCATTTTTTGAGAAACAGTATTTGCGTTAATGTCACTCACTCTGATTTCTGCATCATGGAATAAAGTATCCCTGATATTTATGAGCCCGGTCATGAGTGAATCCTTTCCAAACATGCTGAAAATATTTCCCGGTAAACGATACAGCAACATATACCTTTTATTTTCATTCACCTTTTCCCGGAAATCAATGCATGCGTTTACATAACGCGATTCGTCAAAGCTGAATTCATTAAAATGCCATGTAAAAATTACTGAATCATCCAGCAACAATTCAATTTTATCAATACCCAGGGTTGCAGAAGTATCATTTATTTTGTCAAATGCCTCCACGGAAAACGCTGTTTTCCCGAAAACAAAAACAGTATCAGGTTTCTTTCCTGTTCCATTCAATGAATCCGCAACAGGAAAACTGAATGTTGTATCATCCACGAGGCCGTATTTAGTATCGTGTAGTTGGTAAACCTTAATACTTTTAATGGTTGGCGGAATGGTATCTTCTAAGTGAAAACCAAACAACAAAGGGTTTATGGGGCGTTCGGTAGCCGTATTCCTGATTTCAAAATGCAGGTGAGGACCTTCTGATCCTCCTGTATTACCCGAAAGGGCAATAAACTCTCCTTGTTTTACGCGAAACAGGTTACTGTCCGACAGCTCATCAAAGTCGAAAGATTCTTTTTTGTATTGTTCTGCTTTGAGGAATGACTCAATAGTATCGTTGAAACGCTGCAAATGGCCATATACTGTTGTGTATCCATTTGGATGATTAATATAAATTGCTTTACCAAAACCAACAGGGCTTATTTTTATTCTTGCAATATATCCATCAGCTGCAGCCATCACAACCTGCCCTTCCTGCTCATTAGTTTTTATGTCAATGCCTGAATGAAAATGATTATAACGAATTTGCCCGAAATTTCCTGCGAGATTTAAAGGAAGGAAGAGGGGCGAAGTGAAATAATTTTGAGGGTAAATGTCCTGGGCATTTGACCGAGAGAAAAAAAGTTGTGCTGCAAAAAGGAGTGTGATGTAAAAGCGCATGGCTGTAAAAATAGAAAATCATATATCATTTACATTTTAAATAAAAAAGCCTCCCATAGAAGAAAGTCAGTTGCCACCCAGGTTTTGAAAATGGTGCCACATGCAGCTCTTTTGCAAAAAAATAATTCATACAACTTATCCTGACGCGAAAAGGAAATTCTTTCCTGTCTTGTGGAAGGAATGAGCTATAAATTGATTGCTGAACAATGTTTCATCAACATTGATACCGTGAGAGAACACATCAGGAGCATTTATGAAAAACTCCATGTTCATAGCAAATCGGAGGCTGTTGCAAAAGCAATAAAGAAGAATATTGTTTGAATGATAAAATTCTGAAGGGAACGGAGTATTTTACAGGCCTGAAGCTTTTCACAGGGATTCGGATTAGTGAGAAAAGATTTTAAACATTTGCAACTTTTTATCCGGCATAATGCTCTTATTGTGAACAGTCTGTAAACCGGGAACAATCAAAAATAACTTGTATGAAAAAAAGCTTACATCTTACTATAATGCTTTCAATGATTAGCAGCTGCCTGGATGCACAACCCATGCTATGGTCCATGACAGAATTCAATGCTACCTCCGGTAACGGGTCCATTTTTAAAATGGATCTCAATGGGGGCGGGTATGCCACCCCATTTATTTTTATAGGGCAGCAGGGAGGCAACCCTGTAGCAAGCCTTCTGGAATCATCCAATGGAAAATTATACGGCATGACTCCCAGGCTGGGATCGCATAACAGCGGGGTGCTATTCAGCTATGACCGTTTTACTAATACTTATGATACCCTGCACAACTTTACGGCTGTTGTTTTTCAGGGCCCTTCAGGCAGCCTGATTGAAGCATCAAATGGAAAATTGTACGGCCTTGTCCCCACCGGTGGTATGTACAATATGGGAGTTTTGTTCAGCTACGATACGTTAACCGCGGCATATGATACGCTCCATAACTTTAATTACCCGGCAGGGGTTATTCCTTTCGGCAGCTTAATACAGGCTACTGACGGGAAATTATATGGTATGACCTATGGTGACGGCATTGCCGGGCAGGGTACCATATTCTGCTTTGATCCTGTAAGTAACCTTTACGGTACTGTTGGCAGCTTTAATGCTTTTAACGGACAAGGTCCATACGGAAGCCTCATACAGGCTACCAACGGTAAACTATATGGAATGACCCGAACGGGAGGGAATACCAATACAGGATGTGTTTTCAGCTTTAATACTGCCGACAGCATGATAACAAACCTCCATAATTTTATGACTTCTGACGGAAGCACCCCCTACGGAGATTTAACCGAGCTTAATGGTTACCTGTATGGTTTAACTTCGGAAGGAGGCGCTAACGGTGCCGGGGTAATCTTCAAAATTGATACGCTTGGCAATAATTTTACGGTACTCGAAAGTTTTAATAATACGGTGACCGGTTCGGCTCCTTTCGGCAGCTTATTTAAGGCTTCCAACAATGTGTTGTATGGAATGACCAGCCTGGGCGGCACTTACGGAGGCGGTGTTATATTCTCTTTTACGACCCAGCTCAATGTCCTGAGAAACCTGAATGTCACTACTGACGGCAATTATCCGTACTATTCGAAATTCATTGAAATTAATGATAATACTTCCGCAATAGATATTTTGACTGCGAAAAAATCTGCAGTCACTGTGAGCCCCAGTCCTGCACATGCTTCTGTTAACATTCATGTGCCCGGTGAGTTAATTTGTAAAACGGGCCAATTGCTGATCATAACGGATGGTTGCGGAAAAAAAATCTGTCAGCAGCTAATTTCTCAAAATGATATTATTATAGATGTTTCCATGTGGAATGCAGGAATGTATTTTTATAATCTTTCCGGGGGTATTGAAAGCAGGAGTGGTAAATTTATCGTGGAAAAGTAATGTACCTGATTGCAGGGTGACCCGGAATTATTCCAATCTGAATCTCATGAAGCAGGAAAATTACCTTAATCTATATTAACAAATCCACGAGATGGGCAGGAAATTGAAACGTTTGTGTAAATGCAAACGAGGGCGAAAAAATTCAAATTTTCCCGGGAAAGAGTCAGTTTATAATTAACTTTTGAGTTTGTACGGACTCACCGGTTTGTAATACGAGTGAATACACTCCGGGCGGATAGCCTGATACATCGAGGGTAAGTGTTCCGTTCACCCTGGTTTTATAAACAACTTTGCCTTCCATGCTGCTGAGGGTTATCAGCGCTTTACCGGCATGTTTAAGAGTAACGGATCCGGAAGCGGGGTTAGGATAGATTTCCAGTTCAGCAGCCTTGTTTACATTATGAATACCGGATGTAAACGGCAGGCTGAGGCGGTATACAAAAAGGTTGAATGTTAAATTATCCACGCCCCACCCTGCAATATAATGCCCGTCAGGCGAAATGCAGTCAGCGGTATAAGCCTGGTGGCTGCCAGTGGGGAATCCCAAAACAGTGTTGATATATGAGTTTAATTCCTGTAAACCGCTGGCAGAAGTCCATATAAAAGGCGTAAGGGGATCGCCAAAAAGCTGGCCATCGAACCAACCTACTACGGTTGAACCATCGGCAGCCATTCCCGAAACATAACCTGTACCGGCATTAGGTAAGGTACCTAAATTAATTACTCCCGAATCCTGGCTCCATATCCAGGGTTGGTAGTTATTGGCATAATCACCGTAACCGCCAATCCAATTGCCATTTTCAGAAACAGCACTGCATTCACCCATCTGGTTATACTCGTCAAAAGGGTTTGCTGTTGTGTCAATAAGAATATACTGGTTGGGGAAATAACCACCGGCAGGATTTTTTTTCCAGACAGCTGATTTCCACGGCCCGTTAAAATCTTGCCAGCCAACCACTATGTTTCCGTTATAACTGACTGCATTTGCGCGCGTGCTTTTCTGAATAGTATCAAAGAGGCTTCCCAAATCCATCAATCCTTCTGCAACACTGGAAGCAACTGCATGCGCATAGGCATACCCCCCGGTTGTGTCAGCCCATGAAAGACCTACTACTGTATTGGCATCACCTGATATGGCAAAGCCGCCACTTACATTACTATCAACCGGGAAGCCAAGGCTTCCCACCGTTGTCCACAGGTTATTGGCGCGATCATACTTTGACATTTCGGGCCCGTTAATACCCATGCTTGTGCCGGAAATAAAATTTCCATCGTTGCTGAAACGAGCCTGCCCGCCTACACCATTGCCGGGAGCAATACCCCCGATATCCGTTATTGCATTTCCTGAATCGGGAAGCCATAGGCCGTATGGTCCTGCCTGTAACTGGTAACCTGCCACTTTGCCCTCATTGGAAACACCATTGGGGGAAAATATATCGTCCTTTACAATATACTGTGCAGAAACGAGGCTGACAGATAAGAATGTTATCAGCGTTGTGAATAAATATCTCATGTTCATTTATTAAAATTTACCTGCAAAATTAACTTTTAGCATGGATATTTTTTGCAACGCATTTTTTGCAGCCGTTTCATAATTCCAACTCTAATTCTTTCTGCATTTTTTCTTAGGAGTGGTTTTGGTTGTTGAATTGCCTGAACTGTGGCCCACCTACGCTAAAACTACTGAGAATAAATTAAACGGATTAGATGATAGGCAGGAAATTTAAATGTTTGCGGGGACACAAACCTGGGCGGAAGGTTAAGATTAAAATTATATAATTGCATTGGCTGAAGCACACAAATAACATAAATGACTTTATTAAAAAAAAACACAAAATGAAAATAAGAATTACTTTAATAATTGTTATTATTATGACGGGTTTGAATTTGAATGCACAAAACACAAGTATTAAAACCAATAGTGAAGGAATTGCAATTACGTCTATTAGCGCATATGAGGGTGCAGAAATAACCTGGCCAGAATGTGTTGACGCTTGTTATAAACTTGAAGAAGGTGGCTTTACGGATTGGAGAATGCCTACTATGAGTGAGGCAGTTTATTATCGAACCACTTTAACCCCCTCCCGATGGATTATGGATCACTTACGTATGGACCGCCACTCCCTGGACCAGTACAGCCGGCCTTTGGGTTTTGATGAATGAGAGTAATGGCAATTGGGATTACAGAAATTATGACAATCATAACAAGGCCAATGGGTGCCGATGTGTTCGTTAATTTAAGATTAATAGGAGGTTAAACCGATGATGAAAATATAAAAATCAGGGTTTACCCTGATTGTATTGCAAGCAGGGTAAACCCTGATTTTTACGAATTTTTGTAATGCCATAAAGGAAGCTTTTATACAAATTATCTCAATATTTAAAAAATGGTTATTTTTAGGTGAGATTTCTTCTGTAGTAAGCAAACGACCCTGATGCAACACATTTGTTTTATTTGATAAATATTTTAAAATGGTGGTTAATCCGGATGAATAAAAAGGCTTTACAATGGATCCTGTTTTTTATCAGCCCACTTGTGGCAGCTGTTGCAATGCTGGTGATTTTCAAAAATGAATTACCATTTTTTGATATTGGTTATTATGTAATTGTTTTATTGCTGGCAATGTCTTTTGCTGTTTTTTTTCAGAAAATACTTAAAGATTCTAACATTACGGCCGAAGGAAAAGCAGGGAATTATATGATTAAGGCTTCAGGCTCAACGGCAATCTTTTTTATAATTCTCTTCGGAGGGTACTATGCCAAACCATCTCCTGACAAGGTTGAACCTTATTTTAATTTCATTGTCAATATTTTTCCGAAGGATAATACCATTCAGGATGGCAGCATTGAGATTATCTATAATGGCTTTGTTCCTCAAAAAGCAAACGTTGATAATGGCCGGGCTGTCTTTGAACAAATGCCGTTCGAATTAAAAGGAAAAAAAGTAATATTACATCCACAGATTACGGGCTATGAAAATTTTACAGATTCTGTTGTTATTCCGATCAAAAATAATTTTATAAATTATTTCTTAAAACTCAAAAAAGATTCAACAGAAATACATGGGAATGTTGTAGATCAAAACAATCGTATGGTCAGACACTGCAAGCTGGATTTTGAAAGCGGCCTGGTTATTACTTACACAGATGCCTCAGGAAATTTCAGAACTATGTTACCAGTTAAGGAAGCAACCCAATTAGGACTAAAAATTTATGTAGATGATACAGTAAAGCGATATGACCATCTTATCACTATTTCGTCCTTAACTTCAAAAGATTTAATGCTGGATGAAAAATAAAAGCCTAAGCTCTCTCTTCTTTACTATCGTCATCTTTCTTATTTCCACAGTACGTTGTCATGCAGTTTCCATCCAACTTCTGAATCTTGATTCAAAGATTGTTAACCGGCAATTCAAATTTAATGTCGGAGGCGAAATATTCTTCACAAATAAAACCGGTTTCGCAAGAATTGATCTTCCTTTAAAATACAGGCTTAGTTTTCCGATGGTCTTAATAAATGATACTTTTAAGATTATTTATCCGGTCAATGGATTAATAAATCTTCCAAAAGACAGTAATGTTGTAATTGAAATTGTAGTCGGAAAAATAAAGGATTTTGAAATTTATAAAACAATACAATTCAAATTGGATGAAGCCCGCAGAAAAATTGACAGCTCTGAAAATATATGTAATTATTTAAAGGAAACCTTTGAAGGCTTAGTGAAGCTTACACAGGATTCTATTGACCTGAGGCAAAAACGTGATTCGGTATTTCCAATAATTACACCCCTTTCCAGCACATTGGGATCCTAAGCTTAGAATTCCACGTGGACAAGTTGTCGCG